>Ga0307441_1000087_pt1 | contig 40906 bp, 50 predicted proteins | sample SalMarWE160420MG_FD_202149 | JGI IMG/M metagenome (GOLD analysis project Ga0307441, IMG submission 202149) | Salt marsh sediment microbial communities from the Plum Island Ecosystem LTER, Massachusetts, United States - WE1604-20 | ecosystem: Environmental > Aquatic > Marine > Intertidal zone >... | reverse complement strand
CCTCGGGGTACTGAGATGTTTCACTTCCCCCGCTTACCTCCACCCAGCCTATGTGTTCGGCTGGGGGTGCTCAAGGTTCTCTTGAGCAGGTTGCCCCATTCGGGAATCCCCGGCTAGGCTTGCTAGACAGCTCACCGAGGCTTTTCGCAGCCTTGCCACGCCCTTCATCGGCCCTTGATGCCAAGGCATCCACCGCATGCCTCTTCCCGCTTGACCCGCTTCAGATTTGATACTAGTCCACGGATATTCAATTGTTAACGTGCTGGACATAATAAAACGGCTTGGTGATTCTCCACCAAGCCGCTCTTGGCTTGAGTCACCAATCGCTTATAATTATGTCTCTGCTCTCTTCATAAGCGATAGAATATTATCATACCGTTTTCACTTTGTCAAGCACACTTTTCCCCTACTTTATCAATCGTTAACAAACTTGTTGACAGCCGCCGAGAGCTGTGGTAATATTACAAATTGTCGCTAGGTAATCCGGCTTACAGCCGTTAGATTGGGTTTTAGCTTCAATCTTCGGCTTCAATGGATGAGTTACGGCTCATCCATTATAATTGTAAGGCAAGGAGTAAAAAGAGTGCCAACGGTAAATCAGCTGGTCCGCAAAGGACGCAAACAGATGGTCAAAAAGACCAAAGCTCCGGCTTTGCGCCTCAGCTACAATGCGCTCAAAAACAGAATGGCGCAGGGGAAAGGCTCACCGCAAAAGAGGGGGGTCTGCGTTCAGGTAAAGACCACCACCCCCAAAAAGCCCAACTCAGCACTGCGCAAAATAGCCAGGGTACGGTTGACCAATCAAATAGAAGTAACCGCTTACATCCCCGGTGAAGGGCATGAGCTTCAAGAACACTCAGTAGTATTAATCAGAGGCGGGCGGGTAAAAGACCTGCCCGGCGTTCGCTATCACATCATCCGCGGCGCCCTGGATGCCAGCGGCGTAGCCAACCGGCGTCAAAGCCGCAGCAAATATGGAAGCAAGAAGGTAGCCCACGCGGCAGCTGGGGCCGCCGAGGCTACCGAAGTATAGGAGATTTAAATGCCAAGGCGGGCTCGAGCAACCAAAAAAGAAACTTTCCCTGATGCCAAATACAGCAACGGAACCGTAGCCCGGTTAATCAACAAGGTGATGATGCAGGGCAAGAAGAGCACGGCGGAGAAGATAGTCTACGGCGCCATCGATATTATGGGGCAGCAGGGAGCCAAAGAGCCGGTTAACCTTTTAGAGCAAGCAATAAAAAATGCCACTCCCCAGCTTGAGGTCAAACCGCGGCGGGTGGGTGGTGCCACCTACCAGGTACCCATAGAGGTCCGCCCCGACCGCGGGCTGTCCCTGGCGCTGCGCTGGCTGGTAGCATCAGCCCGGGCCAGAAGCGGCAAGTCCATGGCGGAAAAGCTGGCTGCCGAGCTAAGCGATGCCGCCCAGGGACAAGGAGTAACCATAAAGAAGCGTGAGGACACCCACAAGATGGCCGAGGCTAACCGAGCCTTTGCCCACTACCGATGGTGAGGAGAGGACTGTGCCCAGGAATTTCCCCTTAGAACGAATACGTAATATTGCCATTATCGCCCATATAGATGCCGGTAAGACCACCGTCACCGAAAGGATACTCTATCACACCGGCCGCACCTACAAGATTGGCGATGTAGATGACGGCACGGCCGTGATGGACTGGATGGAAGAAGAACGGCGGCGGGGTATTACCATCACCGCGGCGGCCACTACCTGTTACTGGCAAGAACACCGCATCAATATTATTGACACGCCGGGGCATGTGGACTTTACCGCCGAGGTAGAGCGCAGCCTGAGAGTGCTGGACGGCGGAGTAGTCGTTTTCGACGCCGTCGCCGGAGTTGAGGCGCAGTCCGAAACGGTATGGCGGCAGGCGGATAGATACGGCGTACCCCGCATCTGCTTCATTAATAAGATGGACCGGGTGGGCGCCAACTTCAACCGCACCATATCTATGATCGAAGAGCGCCTCCACGCCAAGCCCCTCACCATACAACTCCCCCTCGGCAGCGAAAGCAACTATCAGGGCATTATTGACCTGATAGAAAACAAGGCCTGGAGCTTTGAGGGTGACCCCATCACGCCACCAATAGAAATAGCCATCCCGGAATCAGAACAGGACAAATGCACTCAAGCTCGCCATACGCTGATTGAAAAGCTGGCCGAAGCCGATGACCAGATTCTGGCGGCTTACCTTGAGGGCACCACCATCACCCCGTCAGATTTAAAGCAAGCCTTAAGACGGGTAACGGTGGCAGCCAAAGGGGTGCCTATTCTCTGCGGCAGCGCCCTCAAGACCAAAGCCATCCGCCCCCTGCTTGATGCTATTATTAATTATCTTCCCTCGCCGGCGGATATGCCGCCGGTAAGGGCTACCGATATCAGGGTCGGCGGCGAGGTTACCCGCCCCGCCCGCGACGACGCCCCCTTCTCGGCGCTGGCTTTCAAGGTAGTCTCCGACCCCTTTGTCGGCCGGATGGTCTACTTCAGAGTCTATTCCGGCACGGTAAAGGTAGGGGCGCAGGTATACAACTCCACCCGGGGCAAAAGGGAGCGCATCGGTCGTTTACTGCGGATGCACGCCAACCGCCGGGAGGAAACCGAAGAGGTCGGTGCCGGTGCCATCGTGGCCACTTTAGGCCTCAAAAACACCTTCACCGGCGATACCCTGTGCCATTACTCCCAGCCGGTGCTCCTGGAAGCCATCCGCTTCCCCGAGCCGGTTCTCTCGGTAGCCATTGAGCCCAAGACCAGGGCCGACCAGGACAAACTGGGCGGAACCCTGGCCAAGCTGACCGAGGAGGACCCCACCTTCAAGGTAAGGCACGACCAGGAATCGGGGCAGACGATTATTTCAGGCATGGGTGAGCTTCACCTGGAGTACCTGGTAGGCAGACTGCTCAGCGAGTTCGGCGTCAAGGCCCAGGTAGGCAAGCCCAGGGTCGCCTACAAAGAGACCATTACCCTGCCCGTGGAAGCAGAAGGCAAATTTATCCGCCAGAGCGGCGGTCACGGCCAGTACGGCAATATCTCTATACGGCTGGAGCCGATGGAGCGCGGCAGCGGCTTTCTCTTTGTTGACAAGGTCAAAGGCGGGGCTATTCCCAAGCAGTATATCCTGGCGGCGGAGACGGGAATTAAAGAAGCTATGGAGACCGGGGTGGTCAGCGGCTACCCCGTAGTTGATATCAAAGCCACCATCTATGACGGCAGCTATCACCAGGTTGACTCTTCGGACATCGCCTTCAAGATGGCCGGCTCACTGGCGCTGCGCAACGGCGTCACCCGGGCCAAGCCCATCCTCCTGGAGCCAATTATGAAAATAGAGGTAGTTGCGCCGGATGAGTTCCTTGGTGATATAATGGGGGACCTTAATTCCCGGCGGGGACATATTGAGTCTATAGAGACACGGGAGGGGATGGCGGTTATCCGCGCCCTGGCACCCCTGGCCGAGACCTTCGGCTATACCACCAGCCTCAGGTCACTGACTCAGGGCAGGGCAGCCCATTCTCTGGAGTTCTGTCAATATGAGGAAATGCCGGCGGAACTGGCCGACCAGATAACCGGCAAAGCCGCCGTCGGATAGAAGAGGGTATATGCCAAAACAGAAGATAAGAATCAAGCTAAAGGGTTACGACCACAAGGTATTAGACCTGTCGGCGGAGCAGATTGTGGCCGCCGTGGAGCGGACCGGCGCCGTGGTGGCGGGACCGGTACCACTGCCCACCCATATCAAGCGCTTCAGCGTTATCCGCTCCCCCTTTATTGATAAAGACTCACAGGAACAGTTCGAGGTTCGGACTCACAAGCGCCTGATTGATATTGTAGAGATGACATCCAAGACTATAGACGCTCTGAGCAGCCTCAATCTACCGGCTGGAGTAGAAATAGACATCAAGCTATAGGAATAAATCATGGTTCAAGGTATTATTGGCAAAAAGCTAGGCATGGGTCAGATATTCGCCGACGATGGCAAGGTAGAAGCCTTAACCGCCATCGAGGCCGGCCCCTGCGTGGTAACACAGGTTAAGACCAGGGACAAAGAAGGCTACAATGCCGCCCAGCTCGGTTTTGGGGAGAGCAAAAGGCTAAACTCCCCCCAGAAAGGGCACCTTAAAAAACTGGGACAGTTCAAGCACCTCCAAGAATTCAGGTTAGCCGATACCGGAGACATTAAAATAGGCGATAAGATTGATGTCAGCCTGTTCAAAGAAGGTGACCTGGTTAATATTACCGGCGTCTCCAAGGGCAAGGGCTTTGCCGGGGTAGTAAAGCGCCACCACTTTGCCGGCGGCCCCAAGACCCACGGGCAGTCCGACCGCCACCGCGCCCCCGGCTCCATCGGGTCAACTACCAGTCCGGGACGGGTGCTAAAAGGGATGCGCATGGCCGGTCACATGGGCAATAGCCGGGTGACAGTACGCCACCTGCAGGTATATAAAACCGACCCGGAGCGCAATCTGTTACTAATCAGGGGAGCCGTTCCCGGGGCTAAAAACGGGTTACTACTAATAAAGAAAGCGGGAGGGGGCAAATAAGTGGAGGTCCCGGTTTACAGCCCCAGCGGCGAGGTAGTAAAAAATATTGAGATAAGTGACGGCGTCTTTGCCGTGCCCTTTAACGAGGCAGTGGTGCACCAGGCAGTAGTCAGGCAGCAGGCCAACGCCCGCCAGGGAACCTCCAGCACCAAGACCCGCGCCGAGGTTGCCGGCAGCGGCCGCAAGCTGTTCCGTCAGAAGCACACTGGCATGGCGCGGGCGGGCAACAAAAAGTCATCGCTGCGCCGGGGAGGCGGCATTACTTTCGGCCCCAGGCCCCGGAGTTACCAGCAGGACATGCCTAAAAAGATGCGCCAGCTGGCGCTGAGGTGCGCTTTATCAGCCAAGACCAGGGACGAGGAGCTTAAGGTCTTAGAAGAGCTGAAGTTTGACCAGACCAAGACCAAACAGATGGCGGTAATTTTAGTGGCGCTGGGGATAAACTCCACCGCCCTTATTGTGACCGATAAGCCGGAGGAAAATATAATAAAGTCATCCCGCAACCTGGCTGGGATTAAGACCATACCGGCCAATATACTAAACGTGGTTGACATTCTATCCTATAAAATGTTACTTATGACCGAGTCAGCGGTACGCAAAGCAGAGCAGCTGTGGGGGCCCCGGAAATCGGAGGTTTCCGGGGTAAAGCTGGGGGGAGAGGGCAATGCATCTATATAATGTATTACAACGCCCGTTAATAACCGAAAAGAACTCGGCCCTTCAGGCCCAGGGCAAATACGCCTTTAAGGTAGCCCTTGAAGCCAATAAGGAACAGATTAAACGGGCGGTAGAAAAAGCGTTTAAGGTCACCGTCACCGGGGTCAACGTGATAACCGTGCCCGGTAAGAGGCGCCGGATGCGGGGCCGAGAGGTAATGAACCCGTCGTGGAAAAAGGCCCTGGTCACCTTAAAGCCCGGCGACAAGATAGAACTATTCGAGGGGGTATAAGTGCCACTAAAGCAATATCGTCCAACCTCGCCCGGCCGGCGGAGCATGACCGGCTCCAGCTTTGAGGAAATAACCAAAAGCAAGCCGGAGAAATCGCTGCTGCTACCCCTCAAAAAGAAGGGAGGGCGCAGCAACCAGGGAAGAATCACTGTCCGTCACCGCGGCGGTGGCGCCAAGCGCCGGCTGCGCACAATAGACTTTAAAAGAGAAAAGCTCGGCGTACCGGGCCGGGTAGCGGCTATTGAATACGACCCCAACCGCTCCGCCCGTATCGCCCTTATTTTCTATGCCGATGGGGAGAAACGCTATATCCTGGCCCCCTCTGAACTCAATGTGGACGATGTCATAAAATCAGGCGAGGGTGCCGAGTTAAAACCGGGCAACGCCATGCCATTAAAGCTAATCCCCACCGGGACGATGATACATAATATTGAGATGCAGCCGGGTAAAGGGGGGCAGCTGGTACGCAGTGCCGGAGCCGCCGCCCAGCTAATGGCCAAGGAAGGTGAATACGCCCTAATCAGAATGCCCTCCAGTGAGGTACGGCGTATCCGCAGCAACTGTCTGGCCACAATCGGGCAGGTGGGCAATCTTGACCACCGCAGTATCAGCCTGGGCAAAGCCGGACGCAAACGGTGGATGGGCATACGACCCACGGTTAGGGGCTCGGCGATGAACCCTCGCGACCACCCCCACGGTGGTGGTGAAGGCAGGTCGCCAATAGGAATGCCCGGCCCCAAGACACCCTGGGGTAAACCGGCTTTAGGCTACAGGACACGCAAGCCTAAGCCTGGAGATAAAATGATAGTCAGACGCAGGGGGAAGTGACTTAAATGTCAAGGTCAACTAAAAAAGGCCCAGCCGTTGATGCCAAACTTATGAAAAAGGTCGATGCACTGAGCGGCGCTGAGGAAAAGACGGTGATAAAGACCTGGGCCCGCTGGTCCACCATCACGCCCAAGATGGTGGGACTCACCATCGGCGTCCATGACGGGCGGAGGCACGTGCCCATCTATATAACGGAAAACATGGTAGGGCACAAACTGGGTGAGTTCGCTTCTACCCGAACCTTCAGGGGACACGTGGGCAGGGGAGAGAAATCTGCCCCGAGGAAAAGTAGGCCATAAATGGAAGTAAAGGCTATATCTAAAGACACCGGCATCTCGCCGCGCAAGGTACGCCTGCTGGTAGATATGGTGCGGGGCAAAAGGGTAGACGAGGCGCTATCCCTGCTCAAATTTACCCCCACCCCCACCGCCAGGGTGGTAGCCAAGGTGGTTAAATCAGCGGCGGCCAATGCCGAAAACAACTTCCAGATGGACCCCGCCGATTTAAAGATTGTAGGCATCTTTGCCGATGAGGCCAGAACCATGAAAAGGTTTCGCCCCCGGGCCCGGGGACGGGCTGCCCCCATCCTCAAGCGTTCCAGCCATATAACGGTTATCGTTGCCGAGGAGGAGAGTATTGGGACATAAAGTACATCCTTTTGGCTTTAGAATCGGAGTCATACGCGACTGGCAGGCCAAGTGGTATGCCGAGAAGGACTACGTCGAATTCCTGCAGGAAGATATGAAGCTCCGCCGGGCCATCCAGTCCCGGTATACCGATGCCGGCATCTCTCTGGTGGAAATTGAACGCCAGTCGAACAAGGTATCGGTAACTATACACACCGCCCGCCCCGGTGTGGTCATCGGGCGGGGCGGACAAAGGGTTGATGAGATGAGGCTCATGCTGGAAAATCTTATCGGCAAGAGGATTCAACTCAACGTCCTGGAAGTGCAACAGCCGGAACTTGATGCCTACCTGGTAGGCAGAGCGATAGCGGAACAGATTGAACATCGCGTTGCTTTCCGTCGGGCCATGAAACAGGCATTATTCCGCACCATGCAGTCGGGGGCTAAAGGGATAAGAATCAGCTGCGCCGGCAGACTGGGCGGCGTCGAGATAGCCCGCCGCGAGGTTACCCACCAGGGGCAGGTGCCCCTGCACACCCTGCGGGCCGATATCGATTACGGATTCACCGAAGCGCACACCACCCTGGGGCGGATTGGCATCAAGGTCTGGATTTATCGGGGCGATATTCTCCCCGAACCCAGCCTCCTGGGAGTTGAGGAAGCCCCTGCCGAAGGGGAAGAAGCCGAAGCGGCAGAAGCCAAGACCCCCACCCCACCAAAAAGGGAAGCAAAGCCAAAAGCAGAAAAACCGGCTGAGGCAGTAGCCCCACCAGTCAAAACCAAAGCCAAAGCCGAGGAAAAACCAGAAGAAAAGACAGAGGTAACCAAGGCCAGGGCCGAGAAAAAGACTAAAGAAAAGGCAGGGGTAGAGGTAGCCGAGCCCAAGGCCGAGAGAGAAACCAAGAAAGAGGCAACCGAGGCCAAAGCAGAGGCAAAAACCGCCAAGCCAAAGACAAGGAAAACCACCGCCAAGACAAAACCGGCGGTAACCGAAGATAAAGAGGAGACAGATGCTACAACCCAAGCGGGTTAAGTACCGCAAGAGCCATAAAGGACACCGCCGGGGCAAAGCCCAGGCGGGCAGCAGCATTGAATTCGGCGACTATGGCCTGCAGGCGCTGGAATCGGCCTGGCTTACCGGCCGGCAGATTGAAGCGGCCCGCCGTGCCATGACCCGTTACATCCGCCGTGGCGGCAACGTCTGGATTCGCATCTTCCCCGATAAACCGGTAACCAAAAAGGCGGCGGAAACCCGCCAGGGCGGGGGTAAAGGCGCCCCCGACCACTGGGTAGCAGTGGTTAAACCAGGCAGAATCTTATTCGAGATGGGCGGAGTCAGTGAGACGATAGCCAAAGGGGCAATGCGCCTGGCCTCACACAAACTCCCCATAAACAGCAAATTCGTGGTCAGAGAAACGGGCGTAGCCGTGGCTAGCGATGCCAAGGAGGCAGCCTAGGGTGAAGATTGAAGAGATTAGAGCTTTCAGCGATAAAGAGCTGGACAAACATCTGGAGGAAGCTCATCAAGAACTGTTTAACCTTCGCTTTCGCCTGGCGACCAAGCAACTGGTCAACCATCGCGAGATTCCACGGGTAAAAAAGACAATTGCCCAGCTCAAGACAATAATGAGAGAAAGAGAGCTAGCTAAAAGGTAACGGCCTATGGAAAACAAGCGTAAATTCAGGCTTGGCCAGGTAGTCAGTGACAAAATGGACAAGACAGTGGTGGTGGCGGTAGAAACGCCCAAGCGCCACCCGTTATATAAGAAGACCATGAAGAGAGTGGTCAAGTATAAAGCTCACGACGAAAAAAACAAGTGCCGGTCTGGAGACAAAGTAATAATTGTGGAAACCCGCCCTCTCTCCCGGGAAAAGCGTTGGCGGGTAGCCGAGATAGTAGCCAAGGCCGAAGTAGTAGAAATTTCTCCTGAGGAAATAACCCGGGAAGACCTGGCCAAGGTCATGCCGGAGAAAAAGCCCAAGGAAAAGCCTGAGGAAGAAACCAAGGAAGAAAAAAGGGGAGAGGCAGCTGAGGCCAAACCGGCCAAGAAAGCTAAAGAAGAAAAGGTGACCGAGCCTGAGCCCGAAGAAAAAACCGCCGAAGAGGAAAAGAAAGCCGAGCCCAAGGCCGAGAAAAAGGCAAAAGAAGAGGCAGAGGACATAGGTTAAGATGATTCAATCCTATACCAGGCTCAAGGCAGCCGATAACACCGGCGCCAGAGAAATTATGTGCATCACCGTTTTAGGCGGCACCAGGAGAAAATACGCCCACGTCGGTGATGTTATTGTAGCCTCGGTAAAAAAGGCCATCCCCCGGGGGGCGGTCAAGGAGGGGGATGTAGTCAGGGCGGTCATCGTTCGCTGTGCCCAACACTACAGGCGCCCCGACGGCTCCTACATAAGGTTTGATGAAAATGCCGCGGTTATTTTAACCGATAAGAACAACCCCAAGGGAACCAGAATATTCGGGCCGGTAGCCAGGGAGCTAAGGGACAAGAATTTCGCCAAGATTATCTCGCTGGCACCCGAGGTGGTGTGAGACAGGATGAATATTAGAAAAGACGATACGGTACTGGTCATTGCCGGCAAGGACAAGGGCAAGAAGGGCAAGGTGCGCTTCTCCTACCCCGATAAGAAGCGGATACTGGTAGATGGCGTCAACTTCATCAAGAAGCACAGCAAAGCCAAGGGAGCAGCCAAGCAGGCGGGCATAATCGACCGGGAGGCGACAATCCCGGTATCCAATGTTATGCTGCTCTGCAGCAAGTGCAATCACCCGGCCAGGGTCGGCTTCCGTTCCCTGTCTGATGGCCGGAAGGTACGGTTCTGCCGCGCCTGCGGCGAGGTAATAGACTAAATGTCAGAACTTAAAGAAAAATATAAAAAAGAGGTCGTTCCCCAGCTCATGGAGCTTGGCGGGTACAAGAATATAATGCAGGTGCCGCGCCTGGAAAAGGTGGCACTCAACATCGGCATAGGAGAGGCAACTACGGATGCCAAGGCCCTGGAGTCAGCCGAGAAGGATTTAACGGCTATTGCGGGGCAGCACCCGGTTATAACCCGGGCCAAGAAATCCATTGCCGCCTTCAAGTTAAGGGAAGGGATGACCGTCGGGCTAAGAGTGACCCTAAGGGGAGAGCGCATGTATCAATTTCTGGAAAAGCTGATAAACGCCGCCCTACCCCGGATGCGCGAGTTTCGCGGGGTTTCCCCCAGCTCCTTTGACGGCCGAGGCAATTACACCATGGGGTTCAAGGAGCAGACCCTCTTCCCCGAAATAGACTATGATAAGATAGACAAATCGCGGGGATTGGAGTTATCAATCGTCACTACGGCCAAAACCGATGAAGAAAGTAAGCAACTGCTGGAATTGCTGGGCATGCCTTTTGCCCGGGACTAAGAGGTGTAATGGCTAAGAAATCAAAACTAGAAAAATGCAAGCGGCCGCCCAAATACAAGGTACAGCAGCGTAACCGCTGTTTCCTGTGCGGCCGGCCCCGGGGTTACATCCGCCAGTTCGGCCTGTGCCGGATTTGCTTTCGCAAGCTAGCCCTGGCGGGACAGGTTCCCGGGGTAAGAAAGGCAAGCTGGTGAGGGAGATATGGCTGTAACTGACCCAATAGCCGATATGTTAACCAGAATACGCAATGCCATTATGGCCGGGCACGACTCTGTCCTGATGCCATCCTCAAGGACCAAGCTGGCTATTGCCCGCATCCTCAAAGAGGAAGGCTTCATCACCGAGTATGAAGTAATCAGGAGCAAGCCGCACCGGTCAATCAAGCTCTACCTCAAATACGACGATAAAAGTAAGTCCATCATCTCCGGGCTGGAGCGGGTAAGCAAGCCCGGGCTGAGGATATACGTGGGACAAAAGGAGATTCCCCGCGTCCACGGCGGTTTAGGCGTCGCTATCATTTCCACCCCCAAGGGGGTAATAACCGGCAAGCAGGCCTGGCGCCAGGGAATCGGCGGTGAAATACTATGCTACGTATGGTAAATAAATACCGGGGTGATATACATGTCTAGGGTAGGTCGGATGCCGATACCGGTACCCGATGGGGTAAAGGTAAGCATTGAGCCGGACTCGGTCACGGTTACCGGTCCCAAAGGGGAGCTTCGCCGTCAATTCAACCCGGATATAAGTATTGTCCTGGAAGATAAAAACCTGATAGTATCCCGCCCCGATGACAGCAATGAGCACCGTTCCCTGCACGGACTCACCCGCAGTCTGCTGGCCAACATGGTACAGGGGGTAAGCGGCGGCTTTGAGAAGACCCTGGAGATAGTGGGGGTTGGCTACCGGGCGGAAAAGGCCGAGGATAAGCTAATACTCAGGGTCGGCTTCTCCCACCAGGTAGAGGTAACCCCCTTACCCGGCATCTCGCTGGACGTAGAGCCAGGCAATCGCATCAAGGTCAGCGGAATTAACAAAGAGGTAGTGGGCGAAATGGCGGCTGAAATCAGAGCCATCCGTCCCCCCGATACATATAAGGGCAAAGGCATCAGGTATACCGGCGAGGTAGTCCGCCTTAAAGCCGGTAAGGCCGGTAAGGCTATAGGTAAGAGGGCATAATGAACAAAGGCGAAGCCAGAATAGCACGCAAAAGAAGACACCTCCGGGTCAGAGCCAAATTATCCGGCAATGCTTCCCGGCCGCGGCTCTGTGTCTTTCGCAGCCTTAACCACATCTACGCCCAGGTTATCAATGACGAGCAGGGGCACACGCTGGTCACAGCCTCAACCCTGGACCAGGATATAAAAAGCGGGGCAGACAGCCAGGCCAAGTCAGCCAGAGCCGGGCTGGTCGGTTCCCTGGTGGCTAAACGTGCCCTGGATAATGGTATAAAAGAGGTAGTCTTCGACCGCGGCGGCTACAAATATCACGGCCGGGTAAAAGCCCTGGCCGAAGCCGCCCGACAGGCAGGACTGAAATTTTAGGGGGAATATTAAGTTAAGTGAAACAAGCCATAAACAGAATAGACCCCGCTGAACTGGTACTGAATGACAAGCTGGTCTACATCAACCGGGTGAGCAAGGTGGTGAGGGGAGGCAAGCGCCTCCGGTTCAGCGCCCTGTCGGTAACCGGCGATGGCAACGGGCATGTCGGCATTGGTGTTGGTAAAGCCAACAGCGTGCCCGAGGCAATCAACAAGTCGGGCGCCATCGCCAGAAAGAACCTTATTCAGGTTCCCTTAGCCGGGACAACCATCCCGCAGGAAGCGACGGTCAAATTCGGGGCGGCCCAGGTACTGCTAAGACCGGCCTCACCGGGCACCGGCATCATTGCCGGCGGCAGTATCCGGGCGGTGGTAGAGGCCGCCGGAATTAAGGACATTCTAACCAAATCGCTGGGCAGCGCCAACCGCATTAACACGGCCAAGGCTACCATACTCGCCCTCAGCCAGCTCAAAGAACCCGAAACAGAGCTGGCCCGGCGCCGGGTAACCATCAAGGTTGAGGGGAAGGCAAGCAGTGGCTAAGCTGCGTATCACCCAGATTAAAAGCGGCATCGGCTATCCCCAGGACCAGAAGCAGACGCTGAAGGCGCTGGGTTTTCACCGGCTAAACCAGAGTGTCACCCATGACGACCGCCCCTCGGTACGGGGTATGATTAACAAGGTGAAACACCTGGTTAAGGTAGAGGAGACAAGCTGATGCTACAGGAGAAACTCTCCCCACCCCCCGGCGCCAAGAAAGCCAGAAAACGCGTGGGGCGTGGCGATGGCAGCGGGCACGGCACCTACTCCGGGCGCGGCAGCAAGGGACAGAAGTCCCGCGCAGGATATAAAATGCGCCCCGGCTTTGAAGGCGGGCAACTGCCGTTAATCAAGCGCCTCCCGGAAAAGCGCGGCTTTCACAATCCCTTCCGGACGGAGTATACCACGGTAAAAATCGGCCAACTCGGCATCTTCGAACCGGAAAGCGAGGTCACACCGGAGAAACTGGTCGCCGCCAGGATAATAAAATCGCTGCGCCAGCCAATCAAGATTCTGGCCGGAGGTGAAATCGGCCACCCCCTGGTGGTAAAAGCAAACAAGTTCTCCGCCGCGGCTAAAGCCAAGATAGAAGCCGCCGGCGGTAAAACGGAGGAGATAGGCATTGAGGCCCAGACAGACTAGACCACGACTACTGCAGGCCATGATTGATGCCTTCAGCCTGCCCGATTTAAGACGGCGCATCCTCATCACGCTGGGCATCCTGGTTGTCTTCCGTTTCGTAGCTCACGTACCTCTCCCCGGCGTAGACCTGGGGGCGCTGAAAGAGCTGTTCGAGAGCAATGCCCTGCTGGGCATGCTTGATATGTTCAGCGGCGGCGCCATGAGGCGTCTTAGCGTGGCGGCGATGGGGGTTTACCCCTACATCACGGCATCAATCGTCATGACGCTGCTGGTACCGGTCATCCCCAAACTGCAGGCCCTCTCCCAGGAAGGGGAGGCGGGTAGAGACAAGATTAATCGTTTTACCCACTGGCTGACCATCCCCATGGCCGGTCTTCAGGGCTACGGGCAGCTCATCTACCTCCAGAGCCAGGGCGTTCTCGGCAGCGCCGCGGCGCTACCCATGGCCACCATGGTAATATCCATGGTAGCCGGCACCATGTTCTGTGTCTGGCTGGGAGAGCGTATTACCGAATACGGTATAGGCAACGGCATATCAATAATAATCTTTGGCGGCATTGTCGCCGGCTACTGGCAAACGACGGGGCAGGTTTTTATCGCTGCCGGACAGGGGCAATGGCTGGGAGCCGTGGTTTATGTTATTATCGCCCTGCTCACCACTGTCTTCATCGTCATCTTTACCGAAGCCCACCGCCGCATCCCCGTCCAGTACTCCCGCAGCGTCTTTCGCGGCGGGCGGATGTACCGGCAGTCAGGCTCAACCCACATCCCACTGCGGGTAAACACCGCCGGCATGATACCCCTCATCTTTGCCATGTCGCTGGTCATCTTCCCCGGTACGATCGCCAGCTACTTCGCCGCCCCGCAGGGGGCTGACCCCAACTTCGCCAATCAAATTATGAACTTGTTTAGCCCCAATGCCGCAATGCCCATGGGATTATTCTACTGGGGGCTTAACTTCCTGCTGGTAGTTGGCTTTGCCTTCTTCTACACCATGATTATTTTTGAACAGCAGGACCTGCCCGGCACCCTGCAGCGGCAGGGTGGCTTTATCCCCGGAATCCGGCCCGGCCCCCATACCAAGGAATACCTGGACGGGGTGATAAAGCATATTACCTGGGCGGGAGCCCTCTTTCTGGCGTTAGTGGCCATAATGCCCTTCGCCGCCAGGGAAATAAGCAACGTGCAGGTAATCCAGCTATCCAGCATGGGCCTACTAATTGTGGTCGGTGTGGTGCTGGATACCATGAAGCAGATAGAAGCCCAGCTGGTAATGCGGCGCTACGAGGGTTTCATTAAATAGGGATAAAGGTGTATATTATTTTTTTGGGCGCCCCCGGGGCAGGCAAAGGAACTCAGGCTGCAGAGCTGGCCGGGGATATGGGGTTGGTGCACATAGCCACCGGCGACCTGTTCCGGCAGGCGCTGGAGCGGGGAACCGCCTTAGGCCTAAAGGCCAAATCTTATATGGAAAAGGGGGTGCTGGTTCCCAGCCAGATAACCATAGGCATGGTTCTGGAGCGCCTCTCAGAACCGGACTGCACAAAAGGGGCAATCCTGGACGGCTTCCCCCGCAATCTGGAGCAGGCGGAGGCGCTGGATAAAGCCTTGAGCCAAGAGGGCAAGGCGATAGACAAGGTAGTATATATTAAGGTCTCCGAGGAGGAGCTACTAAAGAGATTAAGCGGACGCTGGATTTGCCGTAAGTGCCAGGCACCGTACCACGCCACCGACTCCCCCCCCAGGGTACCGGGGAAGTGTGATAAGTGCGGCGGCGAGCTATACCAGCGCCCCGACGATAACGAAGTAAGCGTCAAGAAGCGGCTGGAGGTCTACTTCGCCGAAACGGCGCCGCTGATTGACTATTATACACAGGGGAGTAAACTAATAGAGATAGACGGCGAGGGGGGCGTGGCTGAAGTGGCCAAGAGAATAAAGGCTGCCCTGCCGGGAAGGCATTAAAGCCTAAATGGGCATAATTATCAAATCGGAGCGAGAAATCGCCATTATGCGCCAGGCGGGCAGGATTGTAGCAACGGTGCTGAATATTTTGATGAAACAGATAAAAGAGGGAATGAAAACCAAGGAACTGGATATTATCGCCGGCCGAGAGGTAGCCAGACTGGGGGGGGAACCCTCGTTCAAGGGTTACCGGGGGTTTCCGGCCAATCTCTGCGTCTCGGTAAATAACGAGATAGTACACGGCATACCGGGTGAGCGCGTCCTGCGCCAGGGCGACATCGTCTCCCTGGACATGGGAGCCACCTTTAAAGGCTTTCAGGGCGATGCCGCGGTGACCGTAGGCGTTGGGAAAATCAGCCCCCAGGCAAAAGAACTGGTGGCGACCACGGAAGACGTACTCAAAGCCGGCATTGCCGCCGCCCGCTCCGGAGCCAGACTAGGTGATATATCGGCAACCATACAGAACTACGCCGAAGCCAAAGGCTATTCGGTAGTGCGCGAGTACACCGGCCACGGCATCGGGCGGGAGCTGCATGAGGAGCCGCAGATACCCAACTTCGGACCGCCTGGAACGGGGCCGGTACTAAAGAAAGGCATGACCCTGGCCCTGGAGCCGATGGTCAATATGGGCGACTGGCGCACCCGGGTCGGTGACGACCAGTGGACGGTGTTTACCGCCGACGGCAGCCTTTCCGCCCACTTTGAGCACACCATCGCCATTACCGACGGGGAGGCGGAGATACTCACCAGCCGGGAAGGAGTTTATGCCTAAGAAGGAGGCAATTGAGGTCGAGGGCACGGTAGTCGAACCGTTACCCAACGCCATGTTCCGTGTCGAGCTGGCTGACGGGCACAAGGTGCTGGCTCACATTTCTGGTAAAATAAGGTTACATTACATTAGAATCCTGCCCGGAGACAGAGTTCTCATAGAGCTCTCTCCCTACGACCTGAGCCGGGGAAGGATTACATATCGGTTTAAGTAGCGGGGTTTATGATGAAGGTAAAAGCTTCAGTTAAAGTTAGATGTGAAAAGTGTAAGATAGTGAAACGTCGCGGCGTGGTCAGAGTAATCTGTTCCAACCCGCGGCACAAGCAGCGGCAGGGATAGCCGCACGTAAAGTGAGGAGGCTGTAGATGGCACGTATTGCCGGAGTGGATATACCAAAAAACAAGCAGGTCTGGGTCTCACTACAGTATATCTATGGCATAGGAAATACCCTGAGCCATAAGATTCTGGCACAGGCCGAGGTTGACCCAGCTACCAAGGTAAGCGACCTGACCGAAGAAGAGGTCAACCGCTTGCGCGAGATTATAGACAAAGGGCATAATGTTGAGGGTGAACTGAGGAAGGAAACTGACCTCAACATCAAGCGCCTCATTGAGATTGGCAGCTATCGGGGCAGCCGGCATCGCCACGGCCTGCCGGTCAGGGGGCAGCGCACCCGGACCAATGCTCGCGCCAAGCGCGGCGCCCGCAAAACAGTAGCCGGCAGGGGCCAGCGGCGCGGCACGACCAAGAAGTAACCAGGGGTAGTTAAACGGAGGTAGAATGGCACAGAAGAAGCGTACTAAAACCAGAAGGCGGGAACGGAAATCGATTCCGGTAGGCAAAGCCTACATCCAGTCCACCTTCAATAATATTATCGTAACCCTCACCGACCCGCAGGGCAATGTCCTTGCCTGGGGAAGCTCAGGCACCGCCGGGTTCAAGGGCTCACGTAAAGGCACGCCCTACGCGGCGCAGCTGGCAGCACGCGATGCCGCCAGAAAAGCCATGGAGCACGGCCTGCGCCAGGTAGAGGTTTTTGTTAAAGGGCCGGGCAGCGGGCGTGAAGCGGCTATCCGTTCCCTGCAAGCTTCAGGTCTGGCCATTACCAGCATCAGGGACGTAACGCCAATTCCGCATAACGGTTGTCGTCCGCGCAAGAGGAGGCGGGTGTAAAACCATGGCAAGATACACAGCAGCCGTTTGTCGGTTATGCCGCCGTAGTGGCGATAAATTAATGCTTAAAGGGAGCCGGTGCTTCAGCCCCAAGTGCGCCATGGAGCGGCGGCCAAAGCCGCCGGGGCAACAGCCCATGCGCCGGCGTCGGCTCTCCGACCGCGGCGTACAGCTGCGGGAAAAACAGAAGGCCCGCTACAGCTACGGCATTCTTGAAAAACAATTCCGCCGGTTCTTCGCCGAAGCCGAAAGGCAGTCCGGCATCACCGGGGAAAACCTGCTGGTCCTGCTGGAGAGGCGGCTGGACAACGTCGTCTACCGTCTGGGCTTTGCCGACTCCCGCGCCCAGGCCCGCCAGCTGGTGCGGCACGGGCACATTATGCTCAACGGGCACAAAACAGATATACCCTCCGCCCTGGTCAAGGAGGACGATACCATCAGCTGGAAAGCGAGCAGCAGCAATACCGAATATTATAAGCAACTGGTTCCCAGCATCGAAAGCAAGGTCATTCCCGGCTGGTTGAGCCTGGACATGGAAAAACTAATCGGCCGGGTGGCGTCTCTGCCCACCCCCGACGACATTGAGATAAAAGTCGAGTGGCAGAGCATAATCGAATACTACTCGCGTTAAGTCAAGGAGGCAGGTTTTGTCTGGTCTAACCATAGCCAATATTGAGTGTCTGGAAACTGAAGAGAACTTCGGCCGCTTTCGTGCCGAGCCCCTGGAGAAGGGCTTTGGGGTAACCCTGGGCAACGCCCTGCGGCGGGTACTCCTCGGCTATCTCCCCGGGGCAGCCGTGACGCGGGTCAGAATTGAAGGGACTCAACACGAATTCTCCACCATCCCCTTTGCCAAGGAAGATGTCACCGAGTTTCTACTCAATGTCAAGGCGTTACGCTTAAAATCCCTCTCCGGCCAAGCGGGCAAGCTGATACTGGCCGTGGAAGGGGAGGGACGAGTTACCGCCGCCGATATTGAGCCCTCTACCGACTTTGAAATCGCCAACCCCGAGCTCTATCTGGCGACACTGGACTCGCCGGAAGCCAAGCTCTATGCCGAATTTGACGTGGAACTGGGTGAGGGCTATCAGGAAGCCGAATCCAGTGACGAACTACTCATCGGCACCATTCCCATAGACGCCATCTTCACCCCCACACGCAAGGTCAATTTCATCGTTGAGCCGACCCATGTCGGCGAGGAGACAGGTCAAGAGCGGCTGGAACTGGAGGTATGGACAGACGGCACCCTATCACCGGTGGACGCCGTCAGCCAGAGCGCCAGCATTCTCTCAGAGCAGCTGGCCCCCTTTATTGACTACTCCCGCGTCTCCCGCCTGGAGGTGGAGAAGGAGTTCATCCGCGCCTCCATCCCTGATGAAACCTACAATATGCTGGTGGAACAGCTGGACCTGTCGGTGCGCACCATGAACTGTCTGCGCCGCGGTGGCATCACCACCGTTGGAGAACTGATAAGCAAAGGTGAAAAAGAACTACTCGCCCTGCACAATTTCGGGCAAAAGTCCAAGCTGGAGGTAGATGAACGTCTGGAGTCACTGGGGTTATCGATTACCCCCAAGGCAGAGGAGGAAGCCGGTGAGAGCGAGGAAGAGGAGGAAGCGGCATGAGACACCAGATAGCCGGCAGAAAACTGGGGCGGTCATCATCCCACCGCAAAGCGCTGTTTCGCAACCTGGTCACCGACCTGCTCAACCACGAGAAGATTACCTCCACCGAAGCCAAGGCCAAGGAAATACGCGGCCTGGCGGAGAAGATGATTACCCTGGGCAAGAAGGGCGGGCTCACCTCCCGCCGTCAGGCGCTTGCCTTTATATTAGACGAAAAGATAGCGGCCAAGGTATTTGACGAGCTGGCCCCCCGCTACGCCGAGCGCCCCGGCGGCTATACCCGCATCATCAAGATTGGCCCCAGGCCGGGCGACGGGGCACCCATGGCCAGAATTGAGCTGGTGGAATAACGGAGGCGGTGGATTGATTAACGGCACTCAGATTTTACTCATTATAGAATACGACGGCACCGGCTACCACGGTTTCCAGTGGCAGAACGGGCTTCCCTCCATTCAAAAGGAGGTGGAAAAAGCCATCAGTAAGCTTACCGGGGAGAGGCGGCGGGTGATATCCGCCAGCCGCACCGACGCCGGAGTCCACGCCAAAGGTCAGGTGGTCGGCTTCAGAACAAGGTCAGAGCTCCCCACACGTAACTTTGTTAACGGGCTAAATCACTACCTGCCCAGGGATATTGCCGTAAAGGCAGCTTATAGAGTAAACGACGCCTTCCGGGTGCGGCGTGACGCCGTCAGCCGCGAATACAGCTACAATATATTAAACAGCCCCACCCGCTCCCCGATAAGGGAAGGCCGGGCCTACCAGGTGGCTAATCCGCTCGACATAGAGGCGATGAACCGGGCTGCTCAGACCCTTATCGGCGAACATGACTTCGCCTCATTCGTTAACGGCGACGGCAGCTGGCTTAAGACCACGGTAAGAAACGTATCCAGAGCCGAAGTAGAGAGAGAAGGGGAACTGGTCACCTTCCACATAGCGGCAAACTCCTTCCTGCCCCACCAGGTGCGCACCACGGCAGGTGTGCTAATCAGGGTTGGGCAGGGCAAGATGAAACTTGACCAGTTTCGTAGTATAATTAAAGCAAGACTGCCGGGAACGGCGGGGCCTACCGCCCCCGCCTGCGGGCTGTGTCTTGACCGGGTAAACTATTCTGTTCCCCTGGAGCAAGAGGCGTCATGAAAACCTATAGCACCAAGGCTTCCGATATCCAGCGCCAGTGGCATGTCCTGGATGCTTCGGGCCAGGTCCTGGGCAAGCTGGCCACTCAGGCGGCAATCTTGCTCCTGGGCAAGCACAAGCCTATATTCACTCCCAATCTGGATACCGGTGACTTTGTGGTCATCATCAACGCCGAAAAGGTACGTTTCAGCGGCGGCAAAGAAGAAAAGAAGGTATATTACCGGCACTCCGGTTACCCGGGAGGGCTAAAAAGTGTAAGCCTGGAGGAAATGATGCAGGCCGACCCCACCCGGGTGATTCAAAAAGCCGTCAAGGGGATGCTGCCCACCAACCGCCTGCGGGCGGTCAGGATGAAAAAGCTCAAGGTCTATGTCGGTGAGGCGCATCCTCACCTGGCTCAGACCGGGACTAGCAAAAAGGAAGACTAAGTGGCTAAAACAGTTAAGAAAAGCTATTTTTACGGCACAGGCAGACGCAAGACTTCCGTAGCCAGGGTAAGACTGATGCCCGGCACCGGTGAAATCATCGTCAACGGTATCCCCTACGAGGAGCGATTTCCCCGCCCCGCCCACCGCCGGGCAATAACCAACCCCCTCCTGGTCACAGAAAACCTGGGTAAGTACAACACCGTGGTCAAGGTAGAGGGGGGCGGCATCACCGGCCAGAGCGGCGCCATCAGTCACGGTATTGCCCGGGCCCTGGCAAAGTCCGACGAAAGCCTCAAGCCGGTACTGCGCCAGAACGGCCTGCTCACCAGGGACTCCCGGGTCAAAGAGAGAAAGAAACCCGGACTCAAGCGGGCGCGCAAGGCACCTCAGTACACCAAGAGGTAATCAGGGCGCTACCCTAATACTTCTTAACGGGTGTTTATCTTCCCATACCCACCCGCCCAAAAGGTTTATACCCTCTTATACTCTCTTTCCCCGCCCACTAAAAAGAAATTGATAGAAGCATCACCTCTGCAGGGCGGGAGGGTAGGAAATAAAACAATCTCTAAAAACTGGGCGTTTCCTCCCCGCTTTATATCTTTTCCCACCCACCACCCTTAAATGAAGGGCTAAAGCCCTTTTATCCCCTCCCCCCATCGGGGTGGTCTCCCCTTTTTCCCCAAAGTGATAGAAGTATCACTTCTGTAGGGCGGGAGGGTGGGAAGAAGAACAACCGCCAAAAAGCCGGTGACCCCCTTCCCTTGACGCCCAATTATTTAAGCAGGTATAATCCCCTTGCATCATCCTATATGCCGAAGTGGCGGAATGGCAGACGCGCTACGTTCAGGGCGTAGTGTCCGTATGGACGTGAGAGTTCAAATCTCTCCTTCGGCACCATTTTTATTTTGGCGCTTGTAGCTCAGTTGGATAGAGCGCAGCCCTGCGGAGGCTGAGGCCGTGGGTTCGAGCCCCGCCAAGCGCGCCATATTGAGTAGGCACCCGGGAAGCCTTCGGCTCTTTAGGTATACAGGGGCGGTTAGCTCAGTTGGTTAGAGCACCTGCTTTACACGCAGGGGGTCAGAGGTTCGAGTCCTCTACCGCCCATTTTAGCGGATTCAAACCACAGTTATGGCTTTGTATCACATATTCACCCCCTTTTCTCCCCACATGCTCGATTGCAGGTATGTCGCCAGATTTGACTCGCTGTTGGTGATCTTAAGCTTTCGCCGTATATGTTCCCGGTGTCGGTTAACAGTGGCAGCGGACACTCCCCTTATCTGAGCTATTTCCTTGGTCCTTAAGCCATTCCGAATCATGTTGCAGATGGCGATCTCGGTCGGTGTCAGTGAATGATATGAACTGGACAGATGACTTATAAACGGTGAAGTGATTTCCTCCAGATTAGTCTGGAGCATCTCTGTGTATTTTTTTTGAGTGGGAGATAGCTGCGAGCCCAGGGCCTGCAGTATCGGCATCAGGATTTTTTCGACATTGGTTTTGATATCCTGGTGTATTTTCTGTTTCTCCTGCTCAATCCGGGCCAGGACTACCCGCATAGCGGTGTTGGACTCCTGCAGAGCCTGGCGCTCCAGAGTCAACTGCCGGTTGGTCTCTTGCAATTCCAGATCGGCTGATATCCGGGTGGCGATGGTGCCGATCTGCTCGGCCACCGCGTCCAGCAGGGCACGCTCTTCCTGCAGAAAAGGACCTTCATCAGCCGGTGTGCATTCTTCCAGATAGAAAATGTCACACTCACCCACCGCCTCATGGTACATATATATCCGCGAAGACTGCCGCCAGTTGGTCACCTTGAATCTATCGCTGGTGTAGGTCTTTCCCTTAAAGAGGACCCGGGCGCAGGTAATCTCCGGGTACTGCCAAGAATAGGGCAGGAAGTTGACCAGTTCCTGCAACAACTCGTCCAGAGAGTACAGATGGCGCTCAGCCAACTGGGAAACACCGTAAAGGCAGTTCAATTCCTTGATACGCTCACGTAGTGCCGCCTCAACCTCACCTGGTTCGGCTTCGGTGGGAAACGGTATCCGCCACAAAAGGGCCAAGTCTTTGGAAGGAAAGGGCAGACGAGAGTCTTTGCCCGGAGAAGTCTCTTTATCTTCCATCCCCAGCTCCTTTAATGCCTATTATTAATAGGCATTATTATTGCATTCATTCCGTATTTACATCACCCATCCTATCAGTTAAGTTGAGAGTAGTCAAGTTGTCTTTCGACTAAAGGAGGTTGCTATGCCGCTCCAAGCTCTAGACCAAATACTGGAAGGGCGCCGCAGCCAGCCTAACCAGCTGATTGAGGTGCTCCAGGATGTTCAGAAAAGCTACGGCTACATCCCCAGAGAGGCGATAGAGTCCGTTTCCAAGGGCCTTGGGGTACCGCTTATAGAAGTCTACCGGGTGGCTTCCTTTTACAAAGCCTTTAAATTGAAACCATCCGGCAAGCATGTGCTGACCATGTGTGCCGGTACCGCCTGTCACGTTCGGGGCTCCGGCCTTCTCCTCGACCACGCAGTTAGCCAACTCGGCGTCAAGCCGGGCGAGGTGACCCCCGACGGCCTCTTCTCTATTGAGCACGTCAACTGTCTGGGTGCCTGCGCGCTGGGGCCGATTATTGCCGAAAACGGGTCCTACCATCACCACGTGACGCCAGCTAAGCTCCGCAAGCTTATTGAAACCCTCAGAAGCCAGGAGGTAGAGGATGCTCACTATGACCAGGCTCAACAGCTACCGCGAACTGGAACACCTGCGCCAGCGGCTCCTTGAGCAGCGGCAGACCATCACCACCACGGTGATGGTCTGCGGAGGTACCGGTTGTCGGACATCCAACTCTCAGGCGGTTATTGACGCGGTCAGGGAGGAACTAACCAGCCAGGGGTTGGATGGTAGCGTACGCCTGTGCGTCACCGGCTGCCACGGCTTCTGCGAGCAGGGCCCGGTCGTTATCATCGAACCGGGCAACATATTTTACTGCCATGTTACGCCGGAGGACGCCTTTGAGATTGTTTACCAGACGGTAATGAAGGGTGAGGTAATCGAGCGTCTGCTCTATGAAGACCCGGTATCGGGTGAGAGATTTAAGACCGAAGGTGAGATTCCCTTCTACAAGGCGCAGGAACGGCGGATACTCTCCCGGAACCGCCTGGTTGACCCCTGCTCCATTGAGGACTACATCGCCGCCGGTGGCTATTCGGCTCTTCCCATAGTCCTTAACGGTATGACCCCGCAGAATATTGTCAATGAGATTAAGGCTTCGGGGCTGAGGGGACGTGGCGGCGGCGGCTTCCCCACCGGGCGCAAATGGGCCGAGTGTATGGAGACGCCCGGGGACGAGAAATACGTAATCTGCAACGCCGACGAGGGTGACCCCGGGGCCTATATGGACCGCTGCGTGCTGGAGGGTAACCCGCACCTGGTACTTGAAGGGATGATGGTCGGCGCCAGGGCGGTTGGCGCCAGCAAGGGATACATCTACGTCCGCAACGAATACCCGCTGGCGGTCAAGAACTCCCGGATTGCCGTAGAACAGGCCCGTGAGCTAGGCCTTCTCGGCAATAACATTCTGGGTACCTCCTTCTCCTTTGATGTTGAAATCGCCCGGGGTGGTGGGGCCTTCGTCTGCGGCGAGTCAACCGCCCTGATGGCTTCCATAGAAGGTAAGGTCGGCGAACCCCGCCCCAAGGACGTCCACACCGTTGTGGATGGCCTTTATCACCAGCCTACCACTCTCAACAACGTCGAGACTTGGGCTAACGTACCGGCCATCATCCTTAACGGCTCGTCATGGTTTGCCTCAGAGGGGACGAAGGGTAGCAAGGGGACCAAGATTTTGTCTCTAACCGGCCGTGTCAAGAACACCGGCCTGGTTGAGGTGGCTATGGGCACCTCCATCCGCGAGGTGGTCTTTGATATCGGCGGCGGGTCGGCCAACGGCAACAAGATAAGAGCAGTTCAGACAGGCGGGCCATCGGGTGGTTGCCTGCCGCTGGATAAGTTTGACCTAGCCGTCGATTTCGATGTCCTCGCCGAAGCCGGCTCCATGATTGGTTCGGGCGGTATGGTGGTGATGGACGAGGAGACCTGCATGGTGGATGTAGCTAAGTATTTCCTCACCTTCCTGCAGGACGAATCGTGCGGTAAGTGCCTGCCCTGCCGGGTCGGGATTGACCGCATGCTGGAGATAATCACCGATATCACCGAAGGCCGCGGCCGGATGGAACAGCTTGACCTCTTGGAGGAGCTGGGTGATACGATTTCCCAAACTGCCCTGTGCGGGCTTGGCAGGACGGCGCCCAATCCGGTGCTATCCACCCTGCGCTATTTCCGCCCCGAATACGAAGCGCACATCAAGGAAAAGAGATGCCCGGCCGGGGTATGCAAGGCCCTTATTACCTACCGGATTGACCCGGATAAATGCACTGGCTGCGGTGTCTGTCTGCGCAGTTGCGTTCACGGGGCTATAACCGGCCAGAAAAAAGAGGTTCATGTTATTGATACCCAGCTCTGTCAGAAATGCGGCGTCTGCCGCAGCGAGTGCAAGTTTGATGCTGTTCAAGTCGTTTGAGAAAACGAGGTGTTTTGATGCTGCAATATGTCAACCTTAACATAGACGGAGCAAACGTTCGTGCCCCCAGGGGCACCAACGTTCTTGACGCCGCCATCGAATACGGCATCTGCATTCCCCACCTGTGTCACGTCCCCAATCTATCCGATATCGGCGCCTGCCGGCTATGCATAGTTGAACACGTGGTCAACGGCCGTTCCGAGGTCACTGCCTCCTGCACTCTTAACGTAGAGGAGGGCATGGTAATCAGGACAAATACCGAAAATATCCGCAGGCTGCGTCGTAACCTGGCCGAGCTGCTGGTAGCTCAGGCCCCCAACTCCCGTGCCATTCAGGACATAGCCCTGCGCTGTGGGGTTAAGGAGGTCCGCTATCCGTTTCGCAACGAGGACTGTGTTCTATGTGGACGCTGCGTGCGGGTCTGCACTGAGATATGGCAGGCACGGGCAATCGGCTTTGTTGGCCGGGGCAAGGACCGCCACGTGGACTTCCCCTTCGGCATTCGCCCCGATTTCTGCAAACAATGCGGCAACTGTATCCAGGTTTGCCCCATGACCATTCCCCCCTGTGACGGCCCTATGAAACCCGGGGAGGAATACCTCTGCCTAAAATGCGAATCACAGCTTATGGACGAGACTCCCGGTAGTTGCGCGTGGTGCAAACTGGGCGAAGGCTTCGGCTGTGGACGCTACGTTGGGGTCTAGGTTGTCAAATCCAAAGCTTGTTTTCCCGCTCAGGTCACAAAATAGGCTTTTTTAAAATGGTGGCCTGGTTTTTCACAAGGTTGACTATAATGAAATACTAAACGCTAACTCAAAAGTTCTACCTATTGTACAGTACCGCCCACCACCACGCCTGGAAGGTCTTCCAAGACCTCCTGATCGCTGTAAAACACCGGGGTGGTTGAGTATAATTAGACCACCTGATTGCATAAAATGGGCGGGTCCGCAAGATGAAAAATGCCTGCATCCATAAGGTTACAAGCACTCGTAAGCACGTCTGTTAAGTCCCTCGTCAAAGGTTCCATCCTCACTCAGCGTACTGACAATAAAAACCCCCCGGACATCACTATTACTGGCGTACCCAAGGCTTTCTTTAACCGGTGCGTCAGAGAAGGCTTTATCACGGAAACCCCACTTGCCAAGATAAACGGGATGAGGTATAAAAGGTGTTTACTCCCGGCCGGACTAGTCATTTTCTTCTCTGGGCATCTCTGCAATAAAGTCCGAAATTCGGCTCGTACTCGCCTTAAGTTCTATTATGAGATTATTGATTTTCGGCCTTAGTCGGCTATCAGGGCCGATAATACTCAATGCAGCTGGGCAAATGTAATTCTTAATAGGAACGGATATACCAAGAACACCGGGAATACTTTCACCGCAAGTAATTGCATATCCTTGGTGCTTTACTTCCATTATTTGCTCAAGTAAAGTTTCCTTATCAATAACTGAGGAACTTTCATTTTTATCAAGTGAAAAGTGTTTTATGGCTAGATGAATATCCTCATTACTAACTTGCGAGAATAATGCCTTAGCACTGGCTCCAGCAAGGAGCGGACCTCTAATCACACCATCAGCAGTGATTCTGATTTCATGTGTGCTCGAAATTTGATATAAATTCATGTATTGAATTCCAATTAGTACACTTAATAATATTGTTTCTTCGGAAATTTCTCCTAAACGTTGCATCTCTTTTAGGGAGCATACCAATAAATATTTATGAGCCAACTGATATCTGGAAGCAAACTGCGTTATTAAACTTCCTGGATAATATTTTTGATTGAATGGGTCCCGTATAATAATCTTGGATAAGGCAAGATTTTTTAGTAATCGGCTTGCCGTAGATTTACTAATCTGGCAGCGTTCAGCTATCTCGGTCACAGTATTAACATTATTTATTAAACATACAAAAATATCAGCAATATGACTTACTGATTTATATGAAGTGGCATTGGTTTTCATACTTATTACCTATTTTATCATATAAAAAGTATTAGATGTGTTTTATTCATTTTCAAACACAGTTACTTATGTCGTAATATATATAAGAGATTCACCTGGAGTTAAAATCATATCTAAAACAATGTCGCATTGATTACGCACTTAAGGAATTATCTTTATCTCCGATGTAATTTCTGACAATTTACGCGGGTTATCTTCTGTCACGACAAACATATCAGCATTAGCTTCGAAATCTATAACTCTAGGCAATAATTCAGGGTGTATAGTAACAACCATATTCGGCTCAAATACTATCTCATCATCCGATAAAACAAATGGCTTCTCAAGTACATCAAGCCCGATACCATGTCCAGAACTTCGAGGAGCCTCAGTATATTTACTTCCCTTTATAGTGTCATTAATCGCCCTCATTATGTCTGAACTCGTATATCCCGGCTTCAACTTCTCAGCACCCTTTTCCTTAGCCTTCATATTGAGCTCCCATGCAGCTCGCAAATCTTTATCAGGTTCGCCGAATGATATCAACCGACCCATCTGTATCCAGTAGCCTCCGGGGCCCTGTGCTTCGGGATAAAAGTGGTAGCTGTCGCCCTGCTTTATTATACCTGTAGCGCGTGACATTGGATATCCTCCGATGTCTTCAGCTCCCCAATGATACAATGTTCTGCATATTTCGCTGGTTATGTCATTCCATGTTACTCCCGTTCTAGCAAATTCAATACAGGCTTCGTAAGCCTTATCCATCATCTCCACACCTTTTTCCACGAGCTTAATCTCTGCCGGGCTTTTCACCCGCTTTAACTCATGCACTATGTTTGATGGCTTGAAGGTGGCTTCAGGCAGTTCCTTGACAAGCATCTGGTATACAGGCAGGGGCATAAAGTCTCCCTCAATACCTATATTGCCTTTCTCAATATTCAATTCTCTTATAATGTCGGCAATAACCGGAGCGTAAGGCTCGCTCTCCGGCACCCAACCCCCTCTTATGGGAAGCGTACGCCTATCCTCAATCCACCCTCCCCGCACATTTATAGCTATTGGACCACCTTTCAATGAAAAAAGGACGTAGTGCCACGTAAGTTTTGTGCCATCGACATTATTAGCCACATAGCGTATGGAGCCTCTGCGCTCAAGCTGACTATCACTTAAAACTAAAAGTCCCTGCAGGCCATTTTGCTCCAGCGCGCGCCTGATATTAAGCCATCTTCTATCCCGCTCTCCTAAATCATTTAAATCAACAGCCATATCTATAAACACCTCCAAATATTTTTTAATAATTTCACCATTACATTACTGTTATACAAATATACAAATTAAAATTGACTGCAAAATCACTAATTATGCCTCCACCTTTTATCATAGAAACAAACAATACTCCCCCACTAACCCAATTAATGTTATGACCAAAATTTAATTATTTCTCGTGCGAGAGAAAGACTTATCGATGTCATTTCGACTCAATACTTTTCTAGAATTTGTATAAGTTGACTATGGCAAAGACCTTTTGCCTATAAGTATAGGGCTCTTGTCAGGAGCAATGTATCGCTTCAAGGCCTTCTCATTTAGCTCAATGCCAAGACCGGGACCTGGAGGAATTCCAGCAACCCCCTTTTCAACTTTAGGCCCGCCAATTATTACTTTCTCCACTTCTATATATTCCGGCTCAAAAGCGGGATAAATCGAAAATACACCCGACACGCCAGAGCTACAAGGGCGAAATAGTGAACAAGTTGAAGCGGCAAAATGATTACGGGCTGTAGCTGCAATACCAATGCTTACCTGCCCCGATAATAAGACCCATTTCCCGGCAGCATTAATCATAGCCGCCGCTTGTTTTCCTTTGTAAAACCCCCCTAATCGGTCAATCTTAAAGTTAAAGAAGTCGGCGGCATCCATCCTTATAACTCTCATCATATCCTTAATAGTGAGTGCGCACTCACATGCGCCAACCGGAATAGCTACATTTCTCTTTACCTCAGCCAGTCCTTCAAGGTCATCATAGTCTACCGGTTGCTCGAGAAATACGGGGGAAAAGTCAGCTACATGTTGGCCGAAATAGATGGCTTGTTTGACCTTTAACGAGCCGTTACAATCAAGTAAAAGGTAATGGTTGGGACCTATCGCCTTCCGGATGGCTTCTATTCGTTTAATGTCGTTGAGATAATCCAGGCCGACTTTAATTTTCAATAAGCGAGGCTCTGGCCCCAGATCCTTTACTGATTCTTTTGCCTGCTTTGCCACTATCTCAGCATCATCGGTCCCTATAACGGCAGCGGTTGCCAGGAATTTATCTGCATAACAACCGCCTAAAAGTTGATAAACGGGCACATTCAACTTTTTGCCCATAATATCGTAAAGAGCAAAATCTATTGCAGATTTTACTACTGTGTTGCCGATTACCGCATCATCCATTTTCCTGTGAATCAGGTCGATGTTGAAAGGGTTCTCCCCTTCGAGTACTTTAGGAAACAAGTGGTACGCTATAACAGCGATATCTGTCTCTTGGCTCTCTCCGCAGTAGTAAATTCCCCAGGTACCGGCCTCTCCCAGCCCGACTATTCCCTCATCGGTGTATATTTTGATGACTACGTTGTCTTCTCTTTCTCCTTCGACTACACTTACTCCACGAAAAGCTGCGTTAAGCTTTCGCTTGAAAGCAATGCTTACTGGATACATTTCAATACCTATAATTTTCATCTTGTTACCTCCTCTTAATTTAATTTATTAACAGGTTATGTTTTTACCCCTATTTTACAAGAGCATAACGCACCTCTTTGGCACTGGCTCTGCTATTCTGAACAAAGCATCTTTTCCATGAACTCAATAAACCCATAGCAGTGGCTACTCTACTACTATTTTATTTGTACCTGAGGCTGCGTATCGTTCGACCATTTCTTCGTTAAGTTCAACGCCCAACCCTGGCCCCTTAGGTGGATAAAGATGGCCGTTTTCTATCTTGCCGTTTATCTCTTTAGTTATGTCCGTTGTAATTCCTTTGGTTTCCGTCCCTCCGTAGAGGTAAAAAATGAGGCCGAATTCATCAAGGATTTTTCCGCTTTTTAAACGTGATACAGCGAAGTGGGCGCCGGCTGCATGACTTATGCCTGTTCCCAGAACACATATTGCATAATCCAAGTTTGCTGCTTCAATTAAATTTGTGTATTTTGTTGCCTTCCGAAGGCCTCCTATTCTACCCAGCAGAGTATGGAAGATATCAGCAGCTCTTCGATTTATCATATTATGAACTTCAACAACAGACCGGGCGCTGGCGTCACCGACAAGGGGAACGCTTGTCCTTCCCTTTATATCTACAAAGCTGTCTATGTCATACGCTGCAAAGGGCTGCTCGACAAAGTGAAGATTATATGGCACAAGTTCTTCGATCAGTCGCAGTGCATCATGGGTTTTACAGACCTCGGCCAGGTCTATTCCTATTGGAATGTCCGGGCCGACAGCCTCACGGACAGTTCTAAACCTTTTCACTGCCATTTTGTGGTCGCCGCCGACATGGAGTTTGAGGCTATGAAATCCGGCTTTTAAGTATTTCAACGCGATTTCTGCTTGTACCTCGGGGTCATCTAAAATGATGATCCACTCCAGTGGAACCTCTTCCCTGCAGAGTCCCCCAAGTAGCTGATAGACCGGCACATTCAGTATTTTCCCCTTCAGGTCATACAGGGCATAATCAAAATGGGCTAGGATCGGCCAGCTTTCAAAAACCCTGGCTTCGACATTGTTTAAAATCAGGTCTGTATTGAGAGGGTCTTGCCCTAAAAGAACTTCCGATGCAATATCTTTCATGATAAGCATGGCGCTTTCCCGGCTGGGATTCATACCACCGAAACTCTTACTACTCCCTATGCCTTCGAAGCCCTCGTCGGTCAGTATCTTTAGTATCACAAAATTACTGGCAGTTGATCCGCCAGAGGAGACACGAAACGGCGTATGCTGGGGAATATCTATTGGTATTATCTCGACCTTGTTAATTTTCATTGTTCCTCCTCCTTATTTAATTAATTATTTACAGTGCTAGTTTTCGACCCGTGATCTCTAATTGTATATTCGCTCTTACTTCTTCGGATTTTTACCGGGTAGCTGCTTATTTAATAAATCTGTAATTGCAACTTCCAGAAAATCTATTTCAGATGGACATGCTTTCCAGCACTTACCACAACTGGTACACATTTGTGCCACATCACTCATCTCTATCCAATTACCGGTATTCGTTAAGCTCATTTGCTCAAGCCAGAGAAGACCCAAAGGCCCAATAAATTGGTCGGATTTTTTCTTAAGAACAGGACACACCGATTGACATATGAGGCATTCAAAGCAGGATGTCAACTTAACGTAGGTATCCATGTTTTGTGGGTCTAATGCCATTGCTTCATCAAGGGCATTTGTAAATTTGAGCAAGGAGGGAGCCAATTCAAAAATCGTGTTGATGGCTTTATTTCTATCAATAACCAGGTCTTTAATTATGGGCAGGTTTGGGAGCGGTTCGATTATCATTTCCGGTTCTATTCTTTTGTTACAGGCAAGGCAGGGGGACTTGTTTACCATCATCGCACATTCTCCACACTTTACCTTGCCGCAGGCAAACCGAAAACTCAGGCTTGAGTCAAAAGTTTCATACACCTTTATTAGAGCGGTCAGAACGGTTTCGCCTGCCTCAGCATCAATCTCAAACGTATCATACCCTGGTTTTTCATTTGAGTCAGGATTAAAGCGATAAATACTTAATTTTACTCTCATTATGTTACCCCGGAACCGATTGGCTAAGCACCTGCTTGTCTGTAGCTAATATCCACTTTGCCACTTGTACCCTTTCTTAACACTATATTTCTTAACCATTGCGTATCGTCTGGAAGCGGGAAATCAGTGCGATAGTGCGAACCCCGGCTTTCTGTCCTGGAAAGGGCTGCGTGTGCTATAAGGAGGGCGGTTTTAACCATCAGGCTTACTTCAGCGGCTTCCATTCTCTCACGATTATATATGGTCTGGTGAGACCCCAGGGCAAGGCGTGGTAAATCACTTTCCTGAATATTTTTTAAACCAGCAAGGGCCTTTTTTATTCCTTCTTCATCCCTGCTTGGTCCCAGGTGGTCCCACATTATATTCTCAATTGCTTGTTTTACTTCTAAAGGCCTGACCCCACCTTGATGCCTGGAAAACACTCCTTCCAGTTGGTCAATTGCCTCTTGTACCTCAGATACTACCGGTGGGACCAGCTTCTCTTTTTCAGCCCATAGCAAGGCGCTTTCCCCGACCATGTCCCCAAATACAAAGACTTCTGTTAAAGCGCAGCCGCTTAACCGGTTTGCGCCGTGAACACCTCCGGCAACCTCGCCGACGGCGAACAAACCGGGAATGCTCGTTTCACAGTGTTCATTGATTCTCACTCCGCCCATGAAGAAATGCTGACTGGGAATTGCTTCAAAAGTCTCCAGCCAGTTGGCTGCGCGTTCTCCGAAAACCTCCTTAAACATGCTGTAGATATGAGGATGGAAGCTCTGAAATCTTTTCAGAAAATTCGGGTCATGTTCTCGCGGGTCAACGACTATCGCTCCATTTTTAGTCCCTCTACCCTCCTTAATCTCGGTAAAATTTGCTCGAGAGACTATATCCCGGGTAGCAAATTCCTTTCGCTCAGGATCGTATTTCTCCATGTACCTCTCACCAAGTCCATTGTAAAGCTTCGCCCCGGGTCCGAAATGGGAACACATCCCGATATTGAGTCCCTCTCGCGACTTAGGATAAGGGAAAGCAATGGGTAAAAACTGGACCATTTCCATATCAAGTAATTCAGCGCCAGCATCCCACGCCATTGCGTAACCGTCTCCGGTCAAAGACCTGGAATTAGTCGTAATCTTATAAAGTGCGCCCAGCCCACCTGTTGCCAGCACCACTGCCTTTGCATTAAACACCAGGTACTCCCCGGTTACCAGACTAAAGCCCATTGCTCCAACCGCTTGTCCGTGATTAGACAATAACTTGCAAGCCACTATTTCCGGGTGAAAGGCCACTTCACTTCTGATCAATGCCTTACTCAATGCATGACAAAAACCTAATCCTTCACGCCTATCCAGGTATCCACGGGGCCACGAGTGACCTTCACCTTTTTTAGTCATCAGCGCAGGATCTAGGCTCTTTTTATCCAGTATAAAACCATAGTCCTCAAGTTTTAACACCGCTTTTGTTGATTTTTCTGCCAGTATTCTTGTCAACCTGGGATTATTTAAATATCCTCCCCCCCGCATGATATCGTTATAGAATATCTCAGGGCTGTCATCGGGCTTGAATACGGCGCAAGTCCCTCCCGCTGACATAATTGTTGCCCCACCTACAAACGTATTTTCTTTACTGATTAATGTAACCTTTGCCCCACCGCGCCTTGCCGCGAGAGCCGCCATAGCTGCCGCTCCACCACCTCCAATAATCAGAATGTCAGATGTCAATATTTCAAATTTCACTATAAAACTCCATAGTGTAACTCTAGAATTTACTTCACACGAATACTGGACTTCTTCTTACTGAGATGGTTTTGCTTTCATTATTAATTGCATAACAGTAACGAAAATGAAAAGGGCTAGCCCCAGAAACATAAGCTCATAAATTTGTGTGACAAAATACCCCACGAGAGTTAAAAATGATACGCCCAACAGAAAGGATTGCCAAAGTTTCATTTCAGAAATGTAACTCCTTGTTGCCACAGCCTGTAGAGATATAATGATTACAATGCACACTATAATTCCTACTGCTGCGAGAAAAGGAGAGGCTACCGGCTGCAATAGCAATATTGGATTCCAGATAAATAAAAACGGTAGTATAAAACCTGCTATGGATGCCTTAACAGCTTCTACAGCCGTGGGCAGGTATTTAGCTCCGGCTAACTTTGAGGCAATTATCGATGCCATGCCTATGGGTGGGGTGACCATGGAAAAACAGGCGAAGTAGAAAATAAAGAAGTGAGCTACTAACATAGGTATTCCCAGATTAAGCATAACTGGAGCAGCTACTATAGCAACTATAAGATACACGGCAAGAGTTGACACACCGCAGCCAAGAATTATTGATACCACTGCAACTATAAGAAGCGCTAATGAAACATTCCCTCCGCTCCATGCTTCTACCAATGCCGGTAATTTTATTCCCACACCGGTGAGAGTTATAACTTGTAGTATTATGCCAATGCACCCAACACTTGCAGCAATTTGAGCACCAGATAAGGCGCCAGTAGTAAAACCCCGTATCCATTCTGCTAGAGAACCACGCGTTTGCTTTCTGATTAAGCTTAGTAAAATTGCAGAGACTATACCCGAGAATGCCGCGTACATAAGTGTTTTACCATTCATCAAGGAAACTACTATAGCAACAAGTGGGATAAAGAACAGAGGCGCTCGGAGAAGCATTTCTTTATAATCTACCTCTCCGACATTAGTTGTTATTCCTCTTTTGCCTGCTCGTGAAATCGCATATAATGCAAGAACCAGAAAATAGATTATAGCCGGTATAATGGCAACAACTGCTATAGTGAGATAGGGTATTCCGGTAACGCCAGCCATTGCGAATGCAGCCGCCCCCATGATTGGGGGCATAATTTGGCCTCCGGTTGAAGCTGCAGCTTCAATAGCACCAGCTTCTTCGGGTTTATAGCCAGCCTTTTTCATCAAAGGTATCGTAAATGATCCTGTAGTAGCGATGTTCGCACCCACACTCCCCGTAATTGTTCCAACTAAAGCGCTTGTTACCACTGAAGAAATCGCTGGCCCGGCAGCCATTTTTCTTCCCACAAGTCTGCCAACGTGTTCGAAGAAAACAGTAGCGCCTGATGTTTGTAGTATCGCACCAAATAATACGAATAGAAATATAAAATTGGCAGATATAGCCAGGATCTGCCCATATACTCCCGAAAGACCGATGGCTAGAGACGGGATTAGCCCTCTGAGTGGCACTTCTGCAGCGCGCAGAGGACCTGGAATATAGTGACCAACAAAGGCGTAAATGATAAAAACAATGGTAAGTACAGGTAATATCCATCCAAATGATTGCCTGGTGGCTTCAATAACTAAAATTACTATAAGAACTCCCACTACCAAATCTAACGTAGTATTAAACCATACCCTCAATTGGAGGGCTTCAACATTCATTCCTACATAGGCAACGCATGCTAAAGACAATGCAATAAGAACTGGCATTATCAGCCTGCTCTTTTTACCACCCTCTTTGATTGCTACTAAGAATATAAGTACAAGGGCAAAGCCCAGATGTGCGTTCTGGTGCTCATAACCACCGAATATAAGGTATTGTGTACTTATCAGGTGGTACATAGCCATAGCAACGCCTACTATTGCTATGGCTATGTCTATAAACCTCCACCTTTGCTCGACTTTGGTCTCAACCGAACTCACTTATAACCTCAACCTGCAACATATATCATGGCTATGCGATGAAAACTTAGCTTCTACTTTTCAAGCTAGTCCCCAAATAGTGACCCTATCTCTAAACCTTTGTCTTTGTAAAACTGCACCGCACCAGGATGGTATTCTGCTTCTGTATCCGTAAGATTGGGCATTATTTCAGGGCAAAGCCCTTTAAGTGAAGCATGTTTAGGCCAGAATTCCTCATAATGCTCGTAGATTAATCTGCACATTTCATATACTACATCATCAGGAAGTTCCTCAGCAGCTGCCCATCCATTCATAAGAAGACAGATTTCAAGGGGTTCGGTTTGGCTTGGAGCAATAGCCCCTGCCGGCAATGTTGCAGAGAACAGCGGATAGCCGCTTTTTTCACGGGCAGTAGCAATATCTTCCTTAGTAATAGGTATGAAGTGATAATCTGACCGCAATGAACAAAGCTCATCTAAAGCAGGATTAGGAGCAACCTTATCCTTCCCTACATAGATAGGATTTGCAATTGCTACATCAACCATTCCGTCACGCAGTGCCTGAATCGCTTCACTCCAACCAAGGTATTCTAATTCAGCCTTGCCCTTTACATCCCACGCATACTCCATTATAGTCTCCGGTTCTATATTGGCACTACTTCCCGCGCCTGGCATACCAATCCTTTTGCCAGCAAAATCACGCCCGCTCTTTATATCAGGGTCCAAAGTAATCCAGCTATGCGCTACCTCTTGCGCCATCGCGATGGCCCTTGTCCCGGAATATGGTTTATCAAATGGAGGCAAGCCTTGCTTTGCCAAGTTAGTACAAGCAAAGGTTGCATATATAATAGTATCTTTCCTTACGTCTGGTTCTTCAGTTAATAATTTAATGCTATAAACGCCTCCCGGTGTTTCATAAACAGTAGCTCTAAGCCATGGAGAATACTTATTTATGATTTCCCCTAATGTAAAGCATGCTATATACCCACTTCCACCAAATGCCATAGAATTTATGTTAATGTGTACCTGTTCATGAGTTTCAGTCGTTGGACCGGGTGTAGATGTTGGACCGGGTGTAGATGTAGGCGCAGTTGTAGAACCGGCACAACCACCAAGTATCAACCCGATTACTAACAAACTTAACAGCGGAATCAAGAAAATGGTTTTCATTGCTCTATCCCTCCTACATAAATTTAAAACAAGTTATACGGTCGTTTTTACATCACTCACCTCCTGCATGCTTTAAGATATATCCGCAGGGTCTCAAACACTTTTTATTGCCCTTGACAAAAACTATTCTTGCCCCCTATTGTAAGCTCGATTAACCTAAGCTAATTTTAAAGAATATTGGCCTGCTAATTAGGTGCGAGCGGATGAATTAGGGCTTCTACTATATCATCAACGTCTTCCAAGTTCATCAGAACATCGATTACTGATTCTATTACTGCTGGGCTCAATTTGTAAGCTGAATAGGCAGCGCACTTTTTAAATTTGTCACTCAATTCTTGCTCTGTAAACGGATTTTGAGGATGCCCCTTTATATGAAGTGACTCACTCGAATATTTCTCACCATTTTTTAGAGTAGTATTAACCCTCGCTGCAAAAGCTGGCAAGTTCGGATCTTCCACTGCCGAAATCCTGGTCATTAACTTGCGAACATCTTCACGTGCCATCTCCGGAGGTGAATAAGATTCCAGAAAAACGCCCCCTGTACAAGCAGCAGTAGCCAGAACATATGGCAAACTAAATTGGCATTCTTGTTCCGAGCGGGGATTCCATTTTATTTCCTTAGGTGAAACTACAATTGGTATAGATTGAGTAGACATCTCAACTTCTATATTAGCAATTTCATCGGCTTTGAAGTTGTGTTTTCTCATTTGGTCTATAATTCCGTAAATAGCACTATGCGTGTGCATACAAGAACTGTAAGGCTTTATACAGACATTTAACATATGCCATTTCTCACCCAGTCCCTCCGTGAGTGCACTTGGGTCGGTCTCCCATTTTGCTAGTCCTAAATATCCCCTAAAGCCAGTTAAAACCTCCCGACGGGGTCCGGTGATACCCCTTCTAGCCAAAAGGCAGGCATTAATAGCATCCTGGCAAATAAATCCATGATGTACGCGCAAAATAAGTGTAGGTGGACTTACGAAGGCTGTATCGTGAGGTTGGGTCATACAACGAGCTATACCCTCGGCATTCTCTAAATCTTCCAGACTTAAGCTAATTAGTTTGCCTACGCTAGCCACAGCCCCGAATATAGAATGCCCGCTACCCCTACCGGAAGAGCTACCTTTACTTAGCGCCTTGTATGCAATACCAATACGGAGCAATACCTCCTGACCTACAATAAAAGCAGTTATGAACTCTTTACCAGTTACTTTGTCATTCAATCCTGTCGACGCTAACAATGCCGGGACAATAAATTCACTGCAATGCCCGGCATCTGCATGGACCTGGCCAAAATCCATAGCTCGTGACATAGGACCGATAGCAAAACCCGCCTCTGATGCAGGCACCTTGCCACCATAAAAAGGCAAGATACTCTCCGGTCTCCCGCCTTTTTCCTTAACCAGGCTGATTACTTCTGAAATGCCTGCCATCGCTGACCCGCCAATAGTAACTGCAATAGTATCTAAAATCGAATGTTTGGCATAACGTATGACATCACCTGGCAGGTCTTCATACTTCGTAGCAACTACCATTTTGCATAAAATGCTCATAGGGTCTTCTTGGCTTTCGGCAACGAATTCACGCATCTTGTTTCTCGTTATAGAAACCGTTTAAACATTTACTGCCTAAAGTGTGGTCACCAGTGTAACTATCGCCAATAATATGTTGCGCTTCAATTAAATTCGGGCAGCCAGTTCTGGGTAAAAATGACGCAATTTGCCTGAAGCAGGTAGAATAAGTAACGGTATTATTGAACAGGCTATCATAATTGGCATAGCCGGATACAAGGTGCTGCCCAAATAACGGAAGCGGAAATAGACTGGTCGCTGATAAAGCAAATACGAAGGTGAATTGCAGGCCTGAACAACGTGCTACTTTTCCTCTGTTCAACTTCATAGATAGAAGCTCTCTATAATGCTTATCGATTCAACAAGTGTGTTGCATATTATGAAACTACTATTGCACAAATTTTCATCTGTTGCAATTGTATCACATATATCGTACTTGTCAAGACTGTAGTACGGCAGAGTATAAGTTTCATTAGGGAATGTTCTATGGTATCATAGGCTCTGGCATGGAAACCCGGGCGAGCCGATTTGACAGCTACTAACAAGTACCGCTTAAACAAATGAAAAGACGCCGGCTGATTATCATAGCCGAAGATATCCGGTAGGACCATAAAGAAAGGAAAACCCCAAAATGCAAACATTTAAAGAACTCCTCAACAGAAACGCCGAGGAATACCCGGACAAGACGGCACTTATCTTTGAAGACAAGCGCTACACCTTTAAGCAGGTCAACCAGAGGATAAACAGCCTCATAAACGCCCTGACCAGCATGGGGGTAAAGAAAGGAGACCGGGTAGCCATTTTGGCTTATAACTGCTCTCAATATTTTGAGGTCTTTAGCGTTATCAAAGCGGGCATGGTCTGCGTGCCGCTTAACTACCGGTCCGTGGCCAGGGAGCTGGTCTATCTGATAAATAACTCCGAAGCCAGCACCCTTATACTGGAAAAGGAGTTTATTAAAACTATTCTCCCCATCCGCAAAGAAATTCCCGGTGTTAAGAACTTTATCTGCCTGGATGCGGCTGTGGAGAATATGGCCAGCTATGAGCAGCTAATCAGCAGCTTCCCCCCCGACGAGCCGACGGAAGAAGTGAAAACGGACGACCCGTCTATACTGTTTTATACCAGCGGCACCACGGGACGTCCCAAGGGTGCCATTCACACCCACAAAAGCATCCTGGCGGAAGCGGCCGCGGTCGGCCAGAACTTTACCACCAAGGACATCGCCCTGTGCGTAATGCCCTTCTTCCATGTTGCCGGCTCCGCGGTCTACCTCTTCCCCGCCTATGCCTCCGGCGCCACGATAGTAATCCACAAAAAATTTGATGAGCTCGCCATACTGCAAACTATTGAAAGGGAAAAGGTAACCTATATTTGCCTGGTGCCCGCCATGATTATCCGGCTGCTGGAGCACCCGGAGACGGATAAATACGACCTCAGCAGCCTGCGCACCATAGTCTACACCGGGGCGCCCATGCCCTTTGAGGCGCTAAAGCAGGGCGTTAAGCGCTTTGGTAAAATCTTCGTCCAGTTGCTGGGTCAGACAGAAACCCTCAACCTGACCATACTTGAGAAAGAAGACCACAATATAAAGGGGTCAGCCAAGGAAACCAGAAGGCTGGAATCCGTAGGCCGGCCGCCTAAAGCCGGCCAGATAAGGCTTGTTGATGAGAAGGGCAACGACGTCCCCGTAGGCGAGGTCGGCGAGATTATAGCCCGCAGTGACCGCATGATGAAGGGGTACTGGAAGATGCCCAAGGAGACGGCGGAAACGATAAAGGACGGCTGGCTTCATACTGGCGACCTGGGCAGGATGGACGAGGACGGTTATATCTACATCGTGGACAGAAGAAAGGACATGATAATCAGCGGCGGAGAGAACATCTATTCTCGAGAAGTAGAGGAAGTACTATATACCCACCCTGCAGTTCAGGAGGCAGCTGTGGTGGGAATACCCGATGAAAAGTGGGGTGAATCGGTAAAGGCGGTGATAGTCCTGCGAAAGGGCCATACCGCCACCGAGGAAGATATAATCAACTTCTGCAAAGACCGCCTGGCAAGCTACAAGAAACCCAGGTCGGTGGAGTTCTGGGATAGCCTGCCCATGACCGGCAGCGGCAAAATAATGAAAAACGAGATAAGAGAGAAATACTGGAAAGGATACGAGAAAAAAGTCCACTAAGCCCTATTAAGTTATAATAATACCCGGCTTAAGATGCAGTAGGCGGCTACGTTTGTCTACTGCTTCTATATTAATCCATTCCAGGCAGCCGCGCCCCTGTGGCTGCCGGTGCCACCATACCCCCCCCAAAAAAAAACCACCCCAGCCCCATTACAAGTAATCATACCCACCAACTATGACCAAGGTACCGGTACTAAATAGTGCCCTCATCCGTACCTTTGGGGGATGCCAAATTCGCCATAAGGCGAACATAATTGACACGTCTTGGACATAGTCACTTTAGATAGACAGAGGGGTGATAGAACCATGACAGTGAACATGAGGGGCCAAACATACTATAGAACCGCAGAGGTATGTGTAAAGGCCGGAATAAGCCGGTCGACGCTATTCCGGTGGCTAAGGAGGGGCATCCTGGAAGATGCATCTCAACGGGATAGGCGGGGCTGGAGATTGTTCACCGACCGTGACATCAGCCGAATCACCAACGAATCCAACAAGGTAGGATGAGGGATAGTTTAATATGGTAAAAGCGATGACGGTAGACACCCCCCCCACTCCAAACACCCTTGATGTCAAGAAATTAAAGCGTTCGTTAGCAAAACTGCAGGGTTTAATAGACGAAGCCCCCTTCGCTGTATGCACTACTGACCTCAAGGGCAACATTACCCATATAAACAAGGCATTTGAAGAGCGCTCAGGCTATTCAAGGGAAGAGGTCATCGGCAAGAACGGGTTCACCCTTGATATGTTTTCCCCTGAAACGAAGAAATACTTCGCCAAGCGAATGAAAGCGAGGTTGCTGGGCAAGCCCCCCAAGCGCTGGGAAACCCAGTTCAAATGCAAGGAGGGAAAGCGGCTCTGGGTAGAAGTACAAGGCACACTGATTAAAG
>Ga0307441_1000086_pt1 | contig 41181 bp, 68 predicted proteins | sample SalMarWE160420MG_FD_202149 | JGI IMG/M metagenome (GOLD analysis project Ga0307441, IMG submission 202149) | Salt marsh sediment microbial communities from the Plum Island Ecosystem LTER, Massachusetts, United States - WE1604-20 | ecosystem: Environmental > Aquatic > Marine > Intertidal zone >... | reverse complement strand
TAACGGCTACTGAGCTAACCGGAAACGGAAATAAAAAAGGAGGTTAAAAATGTATGCAATAAAGGTGAATGAAAACATTAAAGATATTGAATCAATTGACACCCCGTTTAATGTTGATTTTTACGGTAGCCTAATGGTAATGATAGATTTAATTGATGATGAATATAAAGTAATAAATGCAATGAATGGATACGGTAACAACTGTATAAATGAATATTCAGATGCAAAAGTAATAATATTTGAAAGTTTACCGGCTGAGCGAATTGTTATGCCGAAAATTGCGGAAGAATTGGACAAATTTGAAGATTATTTGAGGCAAAAATATGGCGGGTATGCTTCTCTTGACAAAAACACGGCTAATATTGCAAAGGGAGAAGAAATACAGTCTATATTCATAAAGTTTCAAGAACTCAAAGAAAAACTTAGCAATTTTACGGTATAACGGCGTTGGAATTAAGAGGATGGTGGAAATGAAAAGAATATTTATATGTAATGGGAAAGATATTGAGATAAAACTTATAAAAACAAAAAAGAAACATTCTCAGAATTATATAAACCTAAGAAAAAAGAAAAGGAAGTTGGACGAAAAATATAAAAATTTAGCCGATAACAATAACCATTCCTCTTGAATGACTGGTTATTTGAGCGTTTCTCAGCGGTGATTTTTGCGATAAAACATAGGAGATTAGAAAAATGAACATTATCAAAAGGAAATTACAAGAAAGGCGTAGTAAAAAATCATTAACGAAATTGAGAGAACAATTTGAAATTTGGAAAACTGTTGATAGACCAACTTGTGAAAGTGGGAAAATATACAAAGTAGAGGGGAACGAACAAAGAGCCTTAAATACCTTAGACGATATATTTGATAAACATCACGGATGGTAGCAAAAATTCCAAATAACATATGATTAAGCCGACAAAATTCTTATGAAATGTTCACAAGTATTTTTATATAAATAAGTTATGATAGAAAGCATAAGCCTAAATATTAAAATTAAGAAAACGGATAAAATCGAAAGACATAATTTTCAGATAACATGTTTCATGTTCCGAAAGTTGCACGTAATTTACAAAAAGAAATTTTATCTCAGAACTAAAACAGAATTATTAAAATGGATAGATGGTTTGTTGAAAGAAATAACTTGCAACTAACATATATGTTTTGTATTTTTGAAGTGCGAAATCAACTAACTAAATAGTTCGAAACACAATGAAAACTAAAACAAAAAATAAAGTCCCTCATCCATGCCAGTACCCCCCAATAGTTTCGGCTATGGTTGGTTTCGCAACCTACTGGTATGTTTGGGGGTTTCTATTTTTATAGATAGGAGAAAGCTATGAAAGAACATCCGATTTTATTCAGCGGTGAAATGATACAGGCTATTCTCGAAGGAAGAAAAACACAAACTCGGAGAGTTGTGAAGGGGAAATCTTTGGATGCTATAGAATTTTTATCAGGTAGATGTGATGGTGAACCTGGAGAGACAGAAGATTTATATCAAATGTCCGGGGATGATGGAATTAAAATAGCATGCGCTGAATATCTTGATGAAGGCTTTCTGGTAATACAATGTCCGTTCGGTAAACCGGGTGACAGATTATGGGTTAAGGAAACGTGGTGGTGTGATAATATCCCAGGTGCATTTGATACCATTGGTTGTAACGAAACACCAATCTATTATCGTGCAACAGAAGAAGATCCATCAATATTCCCGAAATGGAAACCGTCGATATTCATGTATAGAGAATTTTCTCGAATACTTTTAGAGGTTATAAATATACGAGTTGAACGGCTGAATGATATAACGGAAGATGATGCTTGTCATGACGGCGGTTTTATTTATAGCACTCAATTTGTAGAAAAGAATTATGGTATAAACAGATTCAAAAATCTTTGGAACTCAATAAATGGAAAACGTGGTTACGGGTGGGACGTTAACCCGTGGGTATGGGTAATTGGGTTCAAAGTTCTTGAACCAAACTCACGAGACAAACAATGAAGAAAAAGGTAAGATAATGTGTAGCCTAATATTCATAGGTAAATACAAAGTCATAGAGACAGTAAAAGAACTCAAAGAAGAATTCCCATACTTGGAGCTAATACCCGCCCCTGGTTATGTTAATGTACATGATGATGATTGTTTGTGCCCGCTTGATCTTGAAAAAATGTTTGACCATGCTGGGATTGAGTATGAGTATGACGGGGATTATAGAATTAAATAACTTGCATTTATAGAATCGTTAAAATAAAACTTGCATATAAGCAAAATAGGCTATATATTAAATACATGGAAAATGTAAAAAATATCATTGTGAAACTAATTGATTTGGGTGTTTCAAAAACAGCTATATCAAAGACAATGAAAATTAGTAGGCAGTTGATAGACTACCGACTTGGAAAGAACCTTGATTTTAGAGCTGAGGAAATTAAGCGACTTAAAGACAGATATAGATTGTTTGTCAACTGATATTTTTTTGTTTATAATTTTACAAAATTGCAAAACAGGATAATAATGGCTAAACGATTTTTGGAAACTACTATATTCACAAACAATAAATGGTTTAGAAAACTACCTATTGAAGTAAAACTATTCTGGATTTATTTGTTTATGAATTGTGACCCAGTAGGGGTCTGGGAAGAAGATATTGAACTCGCTTCTTTTGTGATTGGATGTGAATTAAACCAAGATGAAATTTTAGAACATCTTGGAGATAGGATTAAGGTATTTAATAATAAAAAATGGTGGATAAAAAACTTTTGTTATTTCCAATATGGATGCTTAGACGAAAGTAAAGTTACTAATAAACCACATCAATCTTATATTTCTCTCCTTAAAAAACATAGTCTATGGATAGACTATACAAAGACTATACAAAGGGATAAAGAAAAAGATAAAGAAAAAGATAAAGAAAAAGATAAAGAAAAAGATAATGATAAAATTAGCTTTGATATTTTTTGGAATGCTTATGAAAAGAAGGTCGGTAAAAAGGATAAGTTAGAAAAGAAATGGGATAAACTTAAAGAAGAAACAAAGATAAAAATTCTTTCTCATGTTGAACTTTATAAAAAAGCAACACCTGATAAGCAATACAGAAAGAACCCCGAAGCATATCTTAATAATAAATCTTGGAATGACGAAATAATAGAAGGTAAAAATGGAACATCTAAGCCAGTCATTACAGAATTGGGACTCAGAAAATTCTCAGAGTCAATCCTTAAAGACGACAGATACAAGTGAGATTTCTGTTTATAAGGGTAAACTGACAAAATTTGTTTTGGTTGAACAGGCAAAAAGGATATTTAATATATTTCCTAAATTCCCGGAGCCTATGATTGAGGAGCTTAAAAATGCTTTTGCTGATAACGGATTCACGGATGAAAGAATGAAAGATGCTGTTAACCATGTAAGGGATACCTATGAAGGATGGGACAAGCTCCCAAACATAGCAAACTTCATTCTGTTCGATAAAAAGGTCAAAGTTTACGAATATAGAGAACTAACAAAATTAGTACATGAAAGACTTGTAGATATGCATGACTATGTGGCTATAAATACGGGGCTAAGTAAACCAAGATTTGTATTGAAAGAATATCAAGAAAAATATAACTTACAACTTTGGAGGAAGCAATGAAGGAAGAGTACTACATAAATATTAGTAACCGAGTTAGAATTCAGACGGCGCAATCATTACTGAGGGATGTTCTGATTATGGAAGATGAAAATATTATTGATGAAGGTAAACTAAAAAAGATACAATATCAACTAAGCGAATGGACAGATAAGCTATTTAATAAATATAAAATTGATGAATAGAAAATTATTTGATGAGGAATAACATAAACTTTGAAATTCGGATGGATGAAATAAAAATAAATAATAAGAGACTTTATAAATGTGATATTTGTGGTAAAGTCGGGAATTGGGATAATAATTGGGAATGGTTCGGGAGTTATAAAGATCAAGACAACGGGAAACCACTTTTATATATATGTTCAACAGAATGTAAAGGCGATATGACAAAATTTGCAGCAACAAATTTATTAAAATTAAAAAGTATGGAAGGTAAATAACATAAACTTTGGAGGAGGAAATGAAGCGTAAACAATGGTTTATTGACAGAGTGGGAAAACGTATTTTTAGAAATTATCATAAATGTTGTGAACATTGCGATAAAATTTACGCGGACGGAATAGTCATCTCTGACATAACACACGCCAATTACCTTTATGACATTGAGTGTGAATTTAGATCTGAGGGAATAAATATATATTATTTTGGAACAAGAAAAGAAGTTGAAGACTACGAACAAAGGATGGAGGACAACAAATGAATATACCAAATATTATAGGACTTCAAACAGTATTAAAGTGGAGGGAGTAATGGCAATCTACAAAATAATAACTGAGTTAAACGATACTTGGTTAAGCGAAGACTTAAAGACGGATGTTGCTAAGTATGCGTTTAAGAAAAACACATCGTTTGAGTTAACTGATGATGAGTTTGGAGTATATATTGAGTGTGAGACTCAACCAAGCGATTTTGAAACGTGTGGAATGAAAGTTAAGTTTGAGGGGGTGTAAGTTGGGCGGGGAACTAAAAACACTCACAAATTATGCTGAGGAATGCTCATCACAACTGTTTGAGTTAGGGAATAAATATTCTGTCGATAAGTCAACAAAGACAGAGTATTGGATAAAACGGATTGAAATTATCAAGGGATCAATGGTATCGGTGCGTACCAATTCCATAAAGGAGTGCATAAACGCTATTAACGAAACAATGGAAGTATTCGACAAAAAGTCGGAAAGGGGTGAAATATTCGCTTGTAATCTGATTAAATCAAAACTTATGAGTATAGAATGAACCTAAAAGAAGAACTACTTAAAAGATCAAATCTAGTGCAAGAAAAACATTTTGCAGTGATAAATCCTATAAAGTTAAGTGTTTCAGATGTTGTTTCTTTAGCCAAAAAATACGCTGCGGATATGTGCAAAACGCAAAGGGAGCAATGTGCTAATTTCTTGGAAGATGAAAAGGGAACCGAATATGAAGATTTCATAAAGGACATTAAATCACTAATCAGAAGCGCACCACTAGCAACGGAGGAATAACGGCGTGGTTTTTAACCGGCGGCGCACAAATTTTTATAAACTTAAATTGGAGTAAAAAATGGACTTAGAGAAAGCAAAAAAAATTTTATTGCCAGCAGCAAGGCAACATCAGCATAATGATTGTAGTGGTTTAATCCCAGCCTACGATTATGAGGAAACAAACAAGATTGTTAGCAATCTGCTTGAACCGCTTGTTATGTTGCGCTCTTTAGCCAAACAACTTAACAAGTGGGCTGACGAAAGCAGAACGGGCGGATGGAGCACTCATCAAGTAAAACCGATACAAGAAAAAGCAGCAGAGATATATCAATTATTAGACAAAGTAGAAAGAATCGAAGCGTCGGCATAATGGAGCTGGTTTTAACGGGTTTGCGATAACAAATAACAAAATTAAATAGAGGCAAATATGTTGTTTAGTGAAAGAAGGAAATTAGCAGAAAAAGTTGATACTTATATTAAAGAAAAAAATATTAACAATGATACTTTCGGTGTGATTTGCATTTTAGAAATGTGGGGAATGTTAGCAAATCCCGTTGAAAACTTAGTTAGCAAAGGCGATCCTCAGCCGGTTGCGGAAACAGTAAAGTGGGATTGGCGTGAACTAAAGGCTTGGAATTACCAAATATTCGAAGCCTTGATCGAGATTACAGAAAACAAATTTATTGACATTTGGAAAGACAGAGATAACCTTGACTCCACGGAGGTGGATAAGGTTGTCGATCAATTCAGAAAAATGCTGTATCCTTATTAAAGGAGGAATAAATGGCACGTATAGAGCTAGACAGGAAAATGAAACTAAAAAAGATACTCCCTGAGAACGTAACAAAAGGTGACGTTGCTGATAAGTTTAAACTTCTCGAAACAATAGGTTTTGTAGTCAAAAATTCCGGTACAAAAAGCCGCACTACAAGAGGTGTCAAAGGGAAACTTGATATCTTTGTAGCTGGACATGGGTATATTCATTATGTCGAAGTCAAGATAAGAAAAGATAATAAGTTATCTGATGCCCAAAAAAAAGTATATGAAGCGCTAAAGAAAGCCGAGAAAGCGAATCCGAAAGTATTCGTATGGCTTGCTACCGAGAATAATTATACCCAGATTTGGGATAAGATTGTTTTAATGGTTGATAACTTATGATACGAAAAATGCTCAAACACCAACTCCCGGTAGAAAGACACGAAGGCATATTGAACTTTATCCGTAACCAGGGGAAAATACCTCATCACTTTACCCGGTCTTTCACTGCAAAAAAGCACAATGATTTTTTAGTTTATCCGGTCACATTTGAAGAGCATGAAATAGTCCAGGATGCGAATAATGAAGATGAAGACGAAGCAGTTCTAAAAATAATTAAAAATCTGATTGCTTACATAAAACATTTGGAGGAAAGAAAGTGAGTAGTAGAATAAAGTGTGCCGGATGTGGTGCAGAAACATATACAGATGGCAATGAAATAATTTATTGTAAATTATGTTTTGATACCAAAGTCATTTCTCGGGTATTACTTGCGAAAGAAAACGAAAAGTTAATTGCATTATTACAAATGAGAGACGGTGGTAGTCATGATGTTGATTGTAAAGCTAATTATGGTAGGCAATGTAATTGTGGACATGATGCCGTTAAGTTATACTTTGCCAGCAAGCAACATACAGTTAAGCAGAATAAAAAAGGGAGTGTTTAGCTCCCTTGGTGTTAGTAAAGCAGACCTTTGTTTCTAATTATGCGGATGTCGGTAGTATAGGTGTTCTCCGAATGAACATCAAAAATTTCCTTCGGGTATTCTTTTCTAATCTCTTCTATCTTTAGAAGATCAACACGGAAGAGACAAACAAACCCTTTTCGCCCGTCTCTTGCTTTTTCTGAAACAAATACGTTAAACATGGTATTACTCCTTAGTTTATGAATTTATATACTCTATGTCGGATGTAAATATCTGAAATGTATCTAGTTTGTCCAGTGTCATGATAAATCCAAGACATTTTAATTCGCAAGTATGAGCTTTAACATAGTTCTTTTTCGATTCAATAATGAAATCTTTGGTATGCACTGCCCAATAATGTAATCCGTTCGCACGGTCTCTTATTATCTTTATTTTGTGATGTTTCATTTCATTACTCCTTAGTTAATTAGTCTTTTAGTTTTTTTGTGAATAAAAATCATACTCTTTCTCGTTTTCGGAAATTCCGAGAAACTCAAACTCTGTATGATGGAAGCCCAGTTCTTTGATCCAAAGTTGGGCGCGTGCTTCGGTTTCGGCGGGGATGTTGAATCTAAGCCCGCCTTTTTTGTGTGCGTAGTGAAAATATTTCTTAGATTGTATTTTTAACATTGCTTACTCCTAGTTTATAAAACGTGTAACTTATCATAACCCTGGCTCTGTAACTCTTTGAGCAATGGCATATATTTGAACGGATCAGCTCTCTTTAGTCCTCTAACGTACTGAGGCGAGCAAGAAGAATGTTGCCCGATATGTTGGTAGCACGTTTTCATTGAATGCCCGTACAAAGGGAAAGAGTAATCCTCAAAGGGGAAATATGCCAAGACTTCCCCGTCCTTTCCGATTAAAAACTTAACTTTTGTCATTTTGCACCTTCTATCTGTTTTTAATTCTAAAATATGATATTGTCATAATTCGTTTTGTAAATCTTGCTCGTAAATAATACGGGTCATTTCTTCAAAGCCATACCAGGCTAAAAGATTTTTGAATTGTTCCATACTCCCTACATCTTTTGAACCGTTGAGACTAGCGAAAAATTGTAGAATGTTGTTTGTTTCTCCAAGTGATGCCATTTGCTCGCTTGCCAAGTCCCATATTTCATCTTGGTATTCATCGGCAAATTTAATTGTTTCGGGATAATAAATTAAACCGGAAACCATACCCGAAATGCATCCATAAGACAATAAATCCTGAATAAGCGTATCTCTTTCTTCTCCGGGTATATCTAAAAGGTAGTCAAGACAATAATCTTTTAGTGAATTGTTACCTTTTAATGCTTCTAAGTTTTTGTTTGTGAGTTTCATTTCATACCTCAATTTTGAATTAATAAAATAATTATATAAATAAGTAAACATATTTGCGCTGTTAACATGGCAAGTGCCGGTATAATTCTAATAATCCGTTCCATTTCAACTCCGTTGTTTATTGTTGCTTTTATGACTCAAAGCATGTGCCAAACAGAATAATGAGAAAACAAGCCAAAAACAAAAGAAATGGGATTAACAAAACAAACTGCAAGTAATTATTACATGTAGAAAGGTAAAAAAGCGGTAAAAGTCGCCGATATTATGTAAACTAAATAAAAAAAAGACTTGACAAGAATGTCTAAATTTACTATATTATGTAAACCAAAAAGAGGAAATTGTGCACAACGAAAGACTTTTTAAGGAGCTTGATAGATTTAACAAAAGACGTGCAAGGCGTCTAAACAAGGCAATTCTCGAAGAACTTTCACATATTCCCCCCACAAAACACAACCCTAAAGACCCTAAAAGAGACGAAATAATCGCCTACAATCTTAGTATGTCGTTGACATGGGGGGATATTAAAATATGAAGATTGCAATATTAATCTTATTTCTATTCGTAAGCATCCAGGCGCAAAAAGAAATAATTGAAACAAGGGGGAATGATCGGGAAATAACGCCATTTAATGAAGACAGCTTAAAAATAGTATCTTATCAAACGGAATTAAATAAAATCAAGGCAGAATTCCAAGATAACCAAAATAAGATAATAGAAATAAAAGCGAATCTCTATGACTTGGAGAAAGCATTAAATCAACTATGGACAAAACAGCAAGAACTGGACGGGAAGTACAAAGAAATAAACAAAGCTATACAAACTATCAACCGGCTAAAGAAAGTGCCACCACAAGGCTCTAAACGTTAAATAGAGGCATCCAGGGAATGAAGACAAGAAAGAAACCAACAATTGAAATGATCTATAAAAGACTAATCAAGAACGCCTGGAAATCAGGAATAAACAATGCACTATGAAAGAGATAAAACAAAAATATACGTTGATCAGCGATTTGAACGAACTATGGAGAAATACCCAGCTTCACTCAGAAAGGAAATAAACTCTCTGAGGATGCAAAAAGCTATTACCCTGGCAGCTCAGATTATACTTGATAAGAACTCTAAGAAGCTAAACAAAGAAGATTACTTAAAGATTGCAAAAGATTGCTACAACATAAATACTTACATACTAGCCAAGAGACTGAAAAGAGTTATGAAAACAGAAGAAGTGCAGAAAAGAATCGATAATGCCATTGTCCAGAGCTTGCTAGATGTAGGCATAGATAAAGAACACGCCTTAAAACTGCTTAAAACGTCTGAAAAATTGATGATTGAGACAAAAAAGGGGAAAGACCTCAAAGATTTGGCTTTTGACTACTTAGAATTATTAGGCGAAATGCCAGCTAAGACAAAGGTGACAGCTACCCAGACTACGAACTATGAGCCTGGACAGCTTGAGGACTCATATAATACTGCTGAAAAAGAAATAAAGGTAGTGCGAAAGATAGAAATAGAGGGGAATTCTCAAGATAAAGAGTAGTTCATTGACATTTTGAAAGCAAATCACAACGGCTGTAGACCGGGCCTTGTCAGGTTTGACGGGGGCGTATATGCTTTAGACATTCTCTCTATTCCTCCAAAATTTTAGCGGTGCAATTTCTTTCATTGCACCTATTAAATCATTAATATTATCGAAATTTTCATCATGATGCGAGGGCATTTCGTCAATATATTGTGAGAGTGTGTAATGCGCATTATCGCTATCAATATAAACTGCCGAATATGTTAAATTATTTTGTGAAAAATAAACACCTTGCAGTTCAATTCTTTCTGATATTTCCATTATAGGCTCCTTTTTGCCATTGGTTACCTCTCTTTTGAATTTCTTCAATGGTTTCTTGTAAGGACTGTCGGTTGATGCCATCAACGGAAGATTGTCGAATTCGGAGTTGTCAATTTGATCGCCTTCACTCCAATTCTTTCCAGTAATGTCGTAAGTACAATAGAAGCGTGATCCGTGTTGGTTGATTCTTTCAGTGGTGTTGGCAAACGTTTTGCCTTGTGCTGAATAAATGTAAACGATGTTCTTGTAACTCATAATAATTACTCCTTATGATATTTAATTTTGTAATATGATTTAGGCATTATAATTTTTCTCGATATATGCGATAAAATCGTTATTCAATTGTTCGTTTGTGTCGTCTGTGTCGGCTGTGAAGAACCAATACCGATTAGCATCAAGATTCATTTTTGCATATTCGAGAAGCGACATTTCTTTCAATTCTCCTTTGTTATCAATTTGAATCTGGTTGATGATAGCTTCGAATTTGTTATTGCGTGCCATGTTAAGCTCCTTTAGTTGTTACTCTACACCTACAAACAACGTACCAACAGCATAAAGCCCGAAACTAGCGTATAAACGCAACATGCACGCACAGCACACAGGTAACTCCTACACGTGCAGGTAGAACTTACAGGTGATTGTTACACACAGCACACACACTATGTAAACTAACACAAGGCAGGCAGTGACAGCAACAGCCCACGACATCACAGAACGCACACAGAGAGGCTACACGCAACGAACGGGCAACAGGCAAGGGTATTACTAACCCATTGATTCAAAACAGCTTTTCTAACGAGATTAAGGGGGTAGGGGGCTGGATCGGAGGGGGTGGGGTCTGATATGTAACCCCCACACGCAGTCTACAATAACTTTTCATAAAGTAATTAGAGGTTAAAGCATGGTAGGTATAAGATATTACGAAGTTGCCCAAGAGCCAGTAAAGATGGGCGTGGAATATTTTTTAGAGAGGGACATTGAGAATATAGACCCAGAAACGAATAAACCGTCAGGTATCCAATACGATAGGCACATTATCCAGGTAAATGTTTCGGGTCAAATATTCAAGGAATCGTTTGTGGTGACAGACGAGTTAAGGAGCCATAACTATCGAGAGGAGGCTGAGTTGTTTGGGTTAGCGTTAATGAAGATAGGTAAGGCTATTAAGAGACAGGCAAGGGGTGGTGTTCCGTGTGCGACAGTGAGTACATCTGGTAGCACGCACATCAGTTTTTAGCATTCTGCAACAGTTTTCAGAACATTGATAAAGGTATAAAATGTTAAAACTAAAACTTGAAAAAGCGACAAATGGTTGTATAATCACATTAAAGTGGTTGAATAAGGGTAGCCCGCAGGTGACTAGGAGCGCAGTTTTTAATAGTATTAATGCAGGTACTAGTTGTTTCGAGAGACTAAGTGCAATCATGGATGAGGATCGAATGACGATACAAGAATTTATCTCTATTTGTTCTGAGTATCGGAAGTAAGTGTTTCGGTGGTGGAGAAACCCCACTTTTGGAGAAGTTGGAAAACGGCGCAAAACAGCAGGAATGAAGATTCGGGATTTTGAATGAAGTTGCGTTTTTGGAGCGTGAATAAGGGAAAAGGCGGGAAAACACTTTTGAAAAAATTTTTAAAAAATTTAGCAACCAAAAGGAGGAAGCATGAAAGACAAAGAGTTAAGAAGGGAATTTGAAGAACTTGTAAAGGCATTGCAAGCTCTAGGTGTTGTCCCAAATACTTTTCGTTTGGGAGATAATGTTTATAAATTTGACGCTAATAAGCAAGAAGAACTCGATTATTATATCTATACTAAGAATAAGTCCGATATAGATCATCTAATCTATGAGATCGAACGTCTGACAAAAAAGGAGCATGTAGAAGATTGTTTATTACAGCAATACACCAATTTATTAGTTAGGATACGAGAGATGGGGACTTATCTTGGAATCGAATATAAAGAATCTCCATCAAAAGACGGTTACCCCAGATACGAGAAGGTGAAGAAATAATGGACACCACCAAAGAATACATAAAGATGTGCGAGAAGGCAGTTGAGATACAGAAAAACCACGATGGTGTGCGTTGGTCTTTTACGACTGGGGACTACAAACAACGTAGAGATAAGATAAAGATTGGGTTTTGTGATGGCAGGGCTTGGTATGCGGACACAACAGATGGGGTTACAATTATTTTCACACAGGATCAGTTGCAGGAGATGGCTAGCGGTTCAACACCAATAGCAAAATTTTTATTCTTTCATGATTATATTGATGAAGAATTAAACGGTTATATGAGAGGGAATATTGATTTAATGGATTGTGAAAAAATAGATAATTATTCTCTTGAGCAGTTATGGCTAATGTGTATTATGAAACAACTCTATAACAAAACATGGGACGGAGAACAATGGACTGTAACAAATGTGGGACAAAACTAAGCAAGGATAAAACTTCGATTTGGTGTCCGAAGTGTGGAATACTTTGGGACATCGAGTTCATAAAGAAACTAATTGGGTGGGCGAAATGAGATGGAAAGTATATATTGAAAGACCATATTATAATAACTCAACAAAAATCTTTTTATTATCAAGTGGTGTAGACGGGTGTGATTACTATACTGTTGTTAATGGGTTTTTGACAAGGAACTCATATCCAGAAGGCACAGTACCAGAAACTCCCTTGCTTGAATTGGGGGAACATGGTCAGGATATATTAGAAGCTTTTGTAAAAGGATTGGCAGGAGCCGGAATTGTACATCACGCTGACAACGCTGAAAGAATAGTCTCACAGGCATTAGTTAAAGAAAAAGATAAGGAATTAGAGTATTATAAAGATTTGAATAAAACTTTAATCACAAGTTTGGTAAAAAATGCTTAATTACGAAGATTTTGTAATAAAAGCCGAAGCATTAGGTGTCCCTGGAATAACAATGGAAGCCTACAAGAAAGGTTGGGATATGTTCTCAAAGAAACGCCGGTTACTTGACAAGGTGAACGCCTACGAGAAGAAATTCCCACATACACCACTTAACAGAATTGTACAGAAAGGAAATGGTAGAACTTACATCCACGGTATTGAGGTGCAGAGATGAACGGATTTAACTGCAAACTAAGCAAAAGAACTTACAACCAAGACCTACAGGAAGAACGGTGGCTTGAAGCAGACCTTTCCGGTAAGGTAGTAGGTGATAAAGTCCTGATCACCTGGACAATAAACGGGGAAGAGACAAAGTATGTCTTAACCTTAACCCATAATGGGTTGCCATTATTTAATAAACCAAGCAAAAGGAGCTAAACATGTTTAAAAATTTATTAGACAAAACAATCGAAAAAGCAGTAACGGCAGCAATTAAAGCAAACTCAGAGAAAGCCCTTAAAACATTTCAGGATTTACTTGACAAGGGGAGAGAACTTGAAAGCTTGCAGAAAGAAATTCTCAGAACTCGTGACGAATTAGCGAGTGTCAGGCAACAGAAAAAACTTGAGCAAGAAGAAATTGAACACCAATTTAAACTCAAACAAGAAAGAGAGAAATTATCAACTGAAAGACAAAGAGTTACCCTTGAAGGTGAATTCCAGAAAAAAGAATTAAAACTACAGACAGAATATTTTGCTAAACTCGAAGGTAAAATAGACAAGTACAGCAAAGACATAAAGGAAGTTTACTCCATGATCAGCAAAAAACTCCCTGATGTGAATGTAAAAATGAAGGGTGAATTATAATGAGTCTTATAGCTCTCATTGGAACAGTATTTCTCGGAATATTTGTCTTAATAGACATTATCTTAATAGATGTGGCAATGAATTACCGTTTAAGCGGCGCAATATCCCGATTCTGGCGAAAGTTATTTAAGAAAAAACCAGGACTTATTAAACCGCAAAGAATAGCTTTTGATTCTGATTTGGCAAAATCTTTGGTATGTACTGGATCAACGTTTGAAACAAGAAGAAACTATTATTATTTTGATCCTGCAACGCGTACAATATCATATTCTGATAATCCGTATGAGCATAGACCTTACATGAATCTTTTTAATGAGTTTGACAAATACACAGACCCAATATCCCCAACCCTCCAACAACTGAGAAAAGAGACAAGGGATTTTATAGAGGGGAGGGATATTAGGGTTATCCCAACCCTGAGAAGCTATTCTGATTTCAATTATGGTAATGATAGTCCAATTCGGGGCAAGGTGCAATCCAATGGCACTATAACAGGTGGTACTATAAAACACCTATATTCAGGAGGATAGCAGAAAGTTCTTGACATTAATAAAATAATTGTGTATGTAGCAACCGACATTATGTAAACTAGGAGAAATTCAACAAATCACGTTTCACGTGAAACAATAAAATAGAGCTAGCAAATCAAGCAAGCCACGATTTCACAGGGAAATAATCCAATTCCCATGATTTCGTGGCTTTTTTTATGGGGTAACATGATTAAAGATTTTAAGTGTACAGAATGTGGCATAGTTAAAGAGTTAAAAATCCCAACTGCGGATATAACTGGTAATCATGGGAAGCTTAATCTTAAAGCATTAGATGAGAGATTGAGAGAGAAAAGATATTGCGATTGCGGTGGGGAAATGCACCCACAATTAACGACTTTTAGCCACATGGTTAACGATCCTTTCTTTTATGACGGTTATTCACACAGACATCCAAAACATACAACAACAGATCATAATGTAATTCACAACAGGAACAGAAACGGGGTATGACCGAGGAGAGGAGAAACGAAATAAGGTTAGAACTTAGAAAGAACTTAATTCTTTTTGGTAAAACAGTTATGCCCAAAACCTTTAATAAACGTTCCCCTGATTTCCATTATGAATTAGCTGAGTTGTATCACGATAAAAATGAAAAACTAGTTAATATAATAGCCCCACGACATCACGCAAAAAGTTCACTTCTTGCAGAAGCAGCACCTGTACACCATCTAATGTTCGATCCCGGACAAAAAGTAATAGTAATAATCTCTAAAACACAAGGTCATGCTAAAGACAGATTGCAGGCGATTAAGGATTTGTTGAATTATGGGAACGAATTTAGAGAGTTATTTGGAAATTGGGGCAAAGAAACAGCGAGGAAATGGACAGAAGATGAAATTATCCTAAAAGATGGTTCTGCTATAATTTGCAAAGGAACAGGCCAACAGATTATCGGACTAAAAAGAGGACACCAAAGACCTACTTTTGTGGTATTAGATGATCCCGAAGATACAAATAATACTAAGACAAAAGAAGCAATGGACACAAATTTCTCAATTCTATTAAAAGGAATCATGCCTGGTGTTGATGCAGATATGGGCAGAATCTTTATAATCGGGACACCACAAAATGAACTCTGTATGGTGATAAGAGTACAAACTATGCCGGAATGGACATCTAAAGAATATAGTTGTTGGATAGATAAAGAAAATGGAATAGTCTTATGGCCTGAATTATGGCCACATGAAAAACTTAAATTAAGAGAAGAATCATACGAATTAGCCGGGACACCAAGTATATTCGCTTCTGAGTATGAATGTAAAATCATTGGTGATGAAGAACAAACTTTCAAGAAAAAATACATGAAGTTTTGGGATGGTTATCACGAAGTTAAAAAAGAACAAGGGCAATATTTAGTTTATTTACACGTAACTCATAAAAAATTAGATTATTTCGGCGATTGGGAGAAACTAGAAAAAGAAGAAATAATTCCTGTTAATACATTCTTGGGGATTGATCCCGCTGCCAGTACAAGCCAAACAGCAGATTTCACAGTAGCACATCCAGTTGGGTATGATAAAAGCGAAGAATTATGGAGTATGCCTTATTTTAGGAAAAGAGGGGCACCCACAGAAGTTACTGATGGTATCATAGATAAGATAAAAGAAGTACGACCTCGTAGAGGTGGGGTTGAGACAACCGCTTTCCAAGAATGGGTAAGAGAGGATGTGCGGAAAAGAATGGTGAGAGAAGATTGTTACGTCCCGGGGTTTGGACAAGAAGATGGATTTAAACCGAGGACTAAAAAAAATGATAGACTCCTGAGACTGCATCCTTATTTTTATCGCAGACAGGTTTGGATTCACAGAGATAATGTAGCATTTATAGATGAACTTTTATCATTCCCAAGAGGAAAGAAAGATGACACTTTAGACGCATTTGATTACGCAACAAAAAGACTTTATCCACCGAACCATACTGTCGTAATTAAGAAAAAGAATGAGATTTTTGTAAGAAGAGAACAACCTAAAGATTGGGTTCTCGAACACATAGGGGTGGCATAAACATGGCTTATGATTTAGAAAAAGGGTATGACCCTGAAATAGACGAGAAAGTGCCGGAAGGTTACACTAAGGACACAGTTCAAAGTGAGAGGATATTTGAACAACTTAAATCCGGTGAGAGAGATGCCTATGGTTTAAGAATGGCTGAGGATGTCCGTTTATATGCAGGCGCACAATTTACTAAAGAAGAAGCTAACTCTATAAAATCTGATGAATTTCTACCACTTTCCGATTATGAAGCGACTGCTTGTGTGGATCAATTAGTTGCCGCACTCACAAGTAAACAACCTAAATGGACTGCTACTGGCAGAGAGAATGATGATACGAATGATGCGAGTTTTGTAGCTGATTTGATGGCTTACATTTGGGATATATCCCATGGTAATATAAGACTTAAAACCGCCGTGAGAGATGGAGAAGTTAAGGGTATGATGGCAATGATGCCATATTATGACCCTTATGCCGATAATGGAAGGGGTGAAATATTTATAAAAGAAATTGATCCTACTGATTTGTACATAAGCCCAAGTTCCTCAGACCCACTTACTTTGGATGCCGTTCATAAAATCATTCGTGTGGTAATGACCGGTGAAATGATACAAGATCAATACCCTGAAGTAGATTTGAAGGACGCACGTGAAGCGACTGACGATAAACCTACTGGTTCTAATTATAGTTCACAAGAGACAGCTTTTGGGATTGCAGACACATTCCATAAAAAATACGAAGTGCTTGATAGATATTCAAAGATTTTAATCCCGATGCTTAATGTGTGGGATCCTTACTCAAAACAAGAATACAATTTTACCGAAAAAGAATACGAAGAATTCAAACAAAGACCTGCGGTAATTGAAACGACTACTAATTCTACAAGATACATAACTCAGGAAGATGAAGTAAACCAACAGATGCAGATTATAGAACAGTTTGGGGAAGTGTACCATTATATTCTAAACCAAAATAAAGAAATGGAAATGGCTCCGGGGTTAGAAGAACTTCCGACAAAAGATGGTTCGGTAGAAAACAGCACTTATGAGTTGAGGGTAACTACATGCGGACAGCTTTTAGAAGAAGGGGCGATTAAGTGGATCAAATATAAAGCTATAAGAATTAAAAGAGTTCTTTCGGTTGCGGGGCGTGAAGTCCAGAATAAGATCATGGGTAAACTTGATACACAGCCAATAGTGACTATGATGTTAAATCATCTTGGGAATCCATATCCTACTTCCAATATCAGAAAAGTAAAAGACTATATCAAACAGTTAATATTCTTCCAGTCCATGTTAGTCAAACACACTTCACGGAGCACGAATGTAACGGTTATTATCGGTAAGGGAGCACATGACCTCGAAGATATCAAAAAGAAAATGAGCTCTCCATCATGTGAGGTAGTTGAGGTTGATTTTGAATTACCAGGAGCACAACCGATTATACTATATCCTCAACAGTTGGCTAATGAATTATTCAGATATATAAAAAATTTGAAGTACGACATACAAAGAGTTCTGGGAAGTTATGAAGCAAGCGACGGCAGCCCAGAGGGGGCACACCCGACTAAAGGTGGTTTATTAGCACAAGATGAAATGCGTATGCGTAGAGCCGAAGCTACCCGGAAAGACATTGAAGCAATGCTTAACGAGTTAGGTAACGTAGTTTCCCAAATGCTTCCTGAATACTATACAGAAAGAAAAGCATTTAAGATTTCCGGGGAGCATGGTAAGAAAAGAGAAGCGGTTATTAATGGAGTTGATGAAGACGGGAAGATTTTTAATGATACTTATGATACTAGATATAATATCCAAATGGTATCTGGCAGTATGAAAGAAGTTTTACGCTGGGGTAAACTTGATATTCTCATGGAAGCATGGGATAGACAAATCCTGACAGTAAGAGAGCCAATTTTAAGAGCTATGGAAATAGATGATGTAGAATTGATAATCGAGAAACAAGACGCAATGGCACAAATGCAACAGCAAATTCAGCAGATGGGCGAGCACATTAAGAAATTAGAAGGTGATGCCCAGACCGCAGAGAGAGAACTTAAAACCGCGGATAGAATGATAGAGAAATCTAAATTTCAAGTTGATATGGGTGGATTAAAGGGAAAAGTAGAAGGCGAAGTAAAAGGAATGATGGGAAGATTAGCAGGCGAAGAGAAGGCTGCAAAGATTAAAATAAATAATAATGGAGGAAAGTAACGATGGCAACTAAGAAAGAAGTATATGAGAATTGGTTACACAGACCCGGTGAGAGTATTATAGAAACAGCACCAACGGCGACCGATTATGTTCTTTTATATGACGACAACGGGGAAATAAAGGGAAGCACAATTGCTAACTTTTTAGCTAACCCAGACGGATCATTGACGATAGGCGTTAATGATACAGGATATGATGTGACATTTTTTGGAGACACGGCAAGTGCTTATATGTTATGGGATGCTTCAGAAGATGATTTGGTTTTGGCGGGAGCCGCAGGACTGAGTTTAACGGGCACGGGCGGGATAAGTATTTCAGGATTAACCACTACTGGTTTATCAATAACTGACCCGACTACTGGTATTTTATTGACTTATACTGCAAGCAAGACAGAAGGCATATCAATGACCGTAGCAACATCTATGACGGTTGGTACTGGTATGAGTATGTCAGGCGCAGGTACATATACTACCGGTATATTATTGGATGCTACTGCAATAACCACTGGTATTTCGATAACCGCAGGAAGTTTAACAGATGGTATTAAAATTTCAGGTACAACTCCGGTTGATGGTATTGAGATAAGTTCGGCATGTTCAGCCGCAGGATTAAACGTATCGGGTGCTTGTTTAGTCGGCGTGGATATTAATGGGTCAACTACTGGTATTCTCATAGACGGTGTAACAGGTGCAGGAAGTAATTCAGGCATTTATATTAACCCGACAACAACAGCTAACCAAAGTATGACACCAATAAGAATAGCTTACAATTATGATGGTGCGACTAATACCGGGACGGATATAGATTTATTCTCTATAAGAAGTACAATAACACAAACAGGGACTAATGCAGAGGCAGCAGGGCTTAGAGGATATATTCAGGGAATTAGAAGTGATGTTGATACGTCTGGATTTACTGATGTAGTATATGGGATGTATTCAAAAATAACATGCGGAGGGACAACAACTTCGGCTGAAATATACGGTATGACATCAGCAGTTTATTTATCAACTTATGAAGCCACAGTGACACACGTTGCAGCTCTTTTCGGCAAAGTAAATGGTTCTGGTAATATTGTTGGTTCGGGAGCCGCAGACGTTGTTGGCGCATCTGGATTGTATATAAGTTGGAGTTCAACAAACGCTTGCGCAACTGCTTTGACAGCAGGTTCACATATTGCTATTGAGGCAGCTTCGGTATGTGATTCAGGTTATCAAGTAGATGCAGGTGGTACTTTGGTCAACGGGCTTTATGTAAGAAATACAGCAGGCACAATAACCAGCGCAATCAAAGTCGGGGGAACAGTTGGCTTCTTTGCAGACCTAGATGATGCGGTGACTTGTGTTGCGGCTATTACTAGCGCAGCAACAACAGCCAAGAATCAAATCTTGGTTAAATGTCAAGATGGGTCAACCGGGTATATTAACGTTTATTCAAGTACAGGAACATAATATAAGGAGAAACAATGAAACTCAATTTGCTTGAAAGATTCACAATTCTAAAGATTTTACCTCAAGAGGGAAATTTTGCCACACTTAAAATTCTCAATAATCTAAAGTCTGTCTTATCTCCTTCAGAGGAAGAATTCAAAGAGTTTGAAATCAAACCTCATGTTGTAGACGGAAAACAAACAGACAAAATTGTTTGGAACGCAAAAGGACAAGAAGAGCGAGAAATTGAAATCGGAGAAAAAGCTACCGATATAATAATAGAGTCTCTGAAAGACCTTGACAAAAGCAAAAAACTAATTAACGAGCATTTTAGTATTTACGAAAAATTCGTGAAGGAGTAACATGGATTTAAAAGCAATCAAAGATCAATTACTTAATGAAGCTACTGGTTTAGCAGCAAATATTAAGTCATTGGAAACAACGATAGCTGAACTTAAAGAAGAAGTAAAAAAACAAAATAATAAGCTATACGCTAAAATTGGTCAGTCTCAGTTGATTGACCAGTTAGCACCAATAATAAATAATGAAATCGACAAAGCGGTGAAAGAAGCCGCAACTAAAAGCGATCAACCCATAGGGAATCGTAAGGAGAACAAAGATGGACACTCAAAAAGAGCAAGTTCAAAGTGAAGAAGCAGTAGCACCGGAAGGGATAACATTTTATAACAAGATGGATGATATACCTACGGACACAGAGCTTCAACTAGAAGCACAACCGGAACCAGAAGTTGAACCGGAAATAGACCCGGAAATAGTAGAAGTAGACGGATCGGAGATACCATTAAGTGAAGTGGACAACCCGAAAAGTTATAAGTTCTTTCAAAGTAAATTCACGTCAACACAACAGGAACTACAGAAAGAACGTGAAGCCAGAATACGATTAGAAGAAAGAATGAATATGCAGACACAGGTAAAGCCAGTTCAAGAAGAATTGAAGCCACCTGTAAAACCGCAAAGACCTGCTAATTACAGAGAACTGCAATTAGAGGCATTGCAAGAACCACATGGACGTGCGGCTCAGGAACTCGCAAGATACGAGGACGAAAATGATTTATATATAGACCAAAAGTTGGAATGGGAAATTAAGAAAGTCACAAAACAATATGAACCAATAGTTGATCATTATAAAACTGAACAGCAAGAAGAGGCCGAACGTCAACAGCAATTAAATACGATAAATGAGGTCACGAACTTGATAGGCGATCCGATAAAAGCAGACGCAATAGTTAAAGCTGTATTTGACCCGGAGTTTTTCAAAAAGAAAGAGAACCTGGAAGCCATGTACGCAGTAGTATCGGGTAAAGTCAATCCGGTAGTTGACAAAAAAACACTAGAATATATGAGGCGCAATGAAAGATCTGGGTCGGCACTCCCACCGGGAGCAAGTTTACCACAGACAACAGGAACCAAAAGTTTTGGTGAACAACAACTAAACTTATCAAAAACTTTAAGAATTTAGGAGATTATTATGGCAGAGGCAACAGTTAAAAATCTGGCAACTGGTGGGAGTGCCGGGATATTACAGGCGGATCGTCGGGATTATTATTACAAACCGAACGAGTTTTCTGAGTTATTCAAGGAAGTCACACCATACTTGTCATTATCATTAAAGAATAGAGTAAAGCTAGGGACAGACCCCAGATTTAAACTATTCCAATATGAGAACACTTTCATGAGACGTTATATTGTAAATAATGGATCGAGTGTAACAATAGCCGCAGCATCTAGCGGGGCTTCGGTTGAATCAGATGCAGTAACAATAGACGGAGTAACGGGGTTCGGTCTTACTACAACTATTGACGCTTCGTTCGTTCATAAGACTTTTGATGTATGGGATTCTACTGTACTCACAAGTCCTAAAACAGCGACTTATAAAGGTACAGTTGTACTGACAGACGATACATCAACAACTACTGCTAAGTTCAAAAACTTAGGTGGAACAGCAATTTCGACAGTAGACAATGATGTGTTTATATATCAGAGTGAAGCACACGAAGATGGTTCAAGTGCGCCAGATGCAAGTTCAACAGAACTTTCAGCAGTATGGGGTCAAGTCCAGACATTTAAAACTTCCGTTCAATTAGAAGGTGCAATACTTCGCTCTTCTTTGAGAGGCGCAAGTAACGAACTTGTACGTCATAACCTTCTGAAAATGAAAGAACATAAATTATCGATTGATAAAGCATTTATGTGGGGTCAGGCTCCGGCAGGGACTAATCTTGATGCTGGTGATACATTCACAGATGGTGATGCTTTGACTGGTGACACAGGTAGAGTAATTAGATCAACTTATGGTATTTGCAGAGCGATTGAAGATTACGGTTCAACTTCTGGTCAGTTCCAGAATAAATGGACTATTACCGAAGGGGCATTTAAATATGCTGATTTCGTAGATATGTCTGAAAAGTTGTTCCAGTATAGACCGCCCAACCAAACATTACGGGCTATTTGTGGCACTCAGGCTATGAGTTATTGGTCGAAACTGCTTTACGCGCGAGATTCAAAAGATAAGTGGATAGTACAGTTACAGGAACCTAAAGTAGACAGTACTTTCGGATGGTCTGTCACGTCACTTAGAACACCTAGTGGAATCTTAGAAATGACTCCTTCCGATTCATTGATGTATGAGAGAGGCAACTATATGCTGATACTTGATGACAGGTATATAAACTATATGGACTTTAAATCAACCGTATTCATGCAAGATATTCTGAAAGAAAATGCTTATGACGGACAGAAGAACTTGTACTGGACAGAGGCGGGAAACGGAATGACTCACATAAAAACTCAGTCAAGAATTATAATCCAATAGGAGGATAAGATGGCTTTAACACAAGGCGCATGGACAGATGGCAGGACTGTAAACGGGAGAGTGGTTTGGTATTGTGATGTTGTTCAAACAACAGCAGAAGAATACTCAGCTACTTTGAAAACACCTAAAAATCTTGACACAACAAAATCATTCACACTGTTAGTCAACACGGAAGGGGCTGCTCTTGATGGCACGACTCTCCCCGTTGACATATATGGTGGTTATTCAGACGACTTTGCATTAAGCGTAACAACTTCTACATTGACAGTAACAGACGGATTCTTACTGAACCCTGATGTAATTGCTGATGTAGAGAGTGCAATCGGGTCGGTGATAGTTGACCCTAATCTGAATATAGCCGATGATGCAGACGATTTAGTAAGAGGACAAGCAGTACCTTACTATGGTTTTGTATTAGATGGCGCAAGTACATTAACAGCAGGTACTTGTAGATTTATGATTATTCAATAAGAATGGGGGCTTTGTGCCCCCTTTAATATAAGGATATATACGATGGCATGGACAGAAAGAACAGTGGGCAAAAATCGAGATTATGTACTGGCTTATGAGTCTTTGACTTTACCGGATAGTGCCGGGGCTAATGTTACTACGATAGAATCATCTACAATAGAGCATGACATATCGAATCAAAAGTTTTTAGTGACTCTGGCGGTAACTGAGGTATGTGCAGGAGATGGAGATTTAGATATAAAATTACAAGCATGTTACGATATAGATGCTACTGTACCAATATGGGAAGATCTTGATGCAATTCTTGGTTTGGGGGTTGACCCGACTGGATTGAATTCAGATACGGCGTGGTGTGATACTACTTTATACAACGCTCCTTATTATAGATTTCAAGTATTCTCTGATGGGACAGACACACAAGATGCTGCAGCAGTAAAGGTGACTTACTCAGCTAAAACGGTGTAAAAATGGCAACTTATAAATCACAGGTAGAGGACATAGTAGCGGCAACAGTCACCGACACGGCAATGTTAGACACGGCATTGACGGCAGAGGCGAGAACAATTATAGACTTACTCCCTGATGAAAAATTAGAAAAGTATGCAATAGACGTAACGATTACTGAAGCCGGTACGAGTGTGGCAAATAAAAAGGTACTCAAAAATCAATATGGAGAAGAACGAGTACACACAGGTAATATACGATGCCGAAAAGTAGATGCTGGTTTACAAAATGCAGTAGTTACTTCCGGTTCTCTTCATTATGCTTTGGCGACAGACCCCGTGTTTATGTATGATAATGGTAAGTTGATAATTTATTCGGCAGGTACTGGAACTGCGGGTGTCGCCCAGGCTTTAGCATACCCAACGGTAGGTAACGCAGATGAAAGTATATCCGGTGGTTTCCCCGGCGAGTTAGAGAAAGGAGTTGTTCTAGGTGCTTCGTTACGGACTATTGAGAATCTGATGGCTGCCGAAGCGGTAGTATTGGATGCTTTGACTTTAGGTGCTACTACTGCGAATATAAATAATGTTGCGTGGGCTACGGCATATCCCAATCAATATTCAGATATAGTAACTGCTTTAACAGCGATTAACACTCAAGTAGATAACGCAGTAACCGAAACGGCTAAAATAGCGGGTGAAATTGCGAAAGGTGTAATTGCTATAACTACGTCGAATACCGAAACTGATTTAGCTAAAGCCGAAGCTGCTAAGATGGCAGCCGAAATTACTTTGGCAAAAGCTGAAATAGCGAAAGCCATTACCGAAGTTGGACTTTCAAATACCGAACTTGACAAGATGGCTGATGAAATAGCGTTAGCAAATGCTGACCTTGATAATGCAGCTACTAATTTAGGGACAAACGTAAATACGGCTTTAACGGCAATTACTACAGCTTCGGGAAGGATAAATACAGCAGTTGGTTTGGCTAATACAGAATATGATAAAATATCGGCAATAGTTGATTTAGCTAACATAGAGTTTGATCTAGTAAATACTGATATAGATACAGCCAGTGCGAGTGCGGTTGACGGATCTGATTTAGATAAAGCTAACATACAAACAGAAATAGGAAGTAAAAGAGTAGAGAACGGCAATGCTTATTTATTGGAAGCAAGAGAAAGAATAAGCACTGGTGACGCTTATTTGAAAGAAGCTCAGACTAATTTAGCAGAAGTTCAAGCGTATGTAGGAGAGGTAAATTCACGAATACAACAAATAAGTGAATATACCAGAATAGCAAATGGGTATTTAGGTGTAGCCCAAGGATATGCACAAAGTGGTGACGGTTATATGAAAACTGCATCTGGGTATATTCAAACGGGGCAAAGCTACTTACAAATTATTCAAGGTATAGCACAAACTTTACAGGGGTATATAAGTACAGCCTCAATTTATCTGCAAGAAGCCCAAAAAGATGTAGACATGGCTATGGGATATTCCGTAGGGGCGAAGACTTATTTAGAAGTTGGTAATGGGTATGTCAATGAAGTGCAGGTTAGACTTTCAATTTTACAAACAGAAATAGCAGAATATACAGCAAGAACCCAAAAAGAACAAAATGAACTAGCGGTTAATATAAGCAGATCGAAAAGTATAATTGAATCTTGGAAATTAACTTACGAAACAGTAAAGCAAGAGTACAAAGATTTATTAGGGATGCATTTATGACTATCTTAAATATAATAGAAAGGGCTAAAATAACTTTCCCACAAGCAAGTCACTCGGAACTTTTAAAGGACATAGATACTGTTCAAAAAAGATTCTCTGAAAAGACATTAATGCTTGAGAAAGAAGGTGAGTTAGCGAGTCCTTCGACTAGCTTGGAGTGGAGTTTACCAAGTGATTTTTTAGAGTTATCTGATCGTGATAGTATAGAACTTTATGACTCAAATGGCAATCCATTATACTTGAAAAACTTGCAAATTTGGTACACGATAGACACAGGTGTGATTACTTTTTATTCTACATCAGGTTCTACAATAACCAGCATACCTTCAAGCGTAGATACAGTCTATATGAGGTATAAATACCGTTCGGGTACAATAGATGAAGTTACTGACTCTTTAACGATAGATGAAGATTTCCACGAAGGGATAGAGTCCGGTGCGATGGAAAGATTATATGTAAGATACCCTACTTTACCAATATTAACCAGGGGGAAAGAGGGGGATTCCGGTATTGCTATCGGTGGTATGATGCGGCATGATATGAACATGATACAATACCACAGAAGCATATATGACAGAGCCACGATAGACGCAAGGAAGAGAAGGAACAGCAAGCGAGGTACTTATTCAGACGTACAGAGTTATCCATTTGCCGGAAGGTTTGAATTGATTAAGAGAGGTAAGCTAAGTGGAGCTACTACAATTTTACCAGTTAGTTTAGGCTATGATAATTACTTAAAAGTTACTTGTACTTCACCTACCACTGTGACAATAGGAACAAGTTGGGGATGGACTACTACACCTACGGGGGTTATATCTTCGGGTACTTTGACTTTGACTTCGGCTAGTTCTGAGTTTACAGAAACAATGATGGTGCAAAGTCCCTATTCAATGAGACATTCGAGAAGTAGTGCGACTACGTGGGTATTTACGTTGCCTTCGAGTTACACTAATTGTGTGATTTATTTAACGGAACCAAGTTAATGAACGAAACTTTATCAGTTGAACGATTCACTGCGGGATTAATAAGCAACCCTGATATGCAGGACATTTCAAACGATGCCTACGTAGCAGGTTCTAATATAGATCCTGACGGTGATGGTAAACTAATTGGTATACCAGCGTCTTCATCTAAGAGTACTAACGTAGATGCGAAGGCTTTCCAACAGGGGTGTTTCATAAGAAGGAGTTCAGGGGAGTATGATCTAATATACCATGAAGGACATGATATATGTGCGATGGCTGATTTCTATGACGCTACACCGGATTATTCAGTAGTTAAGGCGAGTGTGACGGGCACTTCATTTGTTCCACATAATCAAGAAGTTTACATAGCTTCAACTACTCCGAGATGGGTAGGACGGACTGATTATGAACAATTTGGGGTAGACACATACGAGGGGGGGCTTCATATTGAGAATGCAGAAATACCACGACCTGCTAGTGCCGCGGGAGAGATCTATATATCGGATGTAACTGGACATGCAGGGACTAGTGCTTTTAGCCTAGGGTCTACTTACACATATACTTTAAGTATAGTTTATGATGGATTACAGGAAAGTCCATTGAGTTCAACTGAGGTTACTTTTATACCAGATTATACAGATTATGACTATGCTACTGTAACGATAAAATGTAACGCAGGATATTCAAATTTAGCGGGAGTTAATCGTAGGATAACTGCGGTAAAATTATATAGAAAAGAGACTAAATATTCAGTTGAATTACAAGGTACTTACAAAATAGGAGATACAGTTACATCCGTAGGAAATTATCAATTATTACAAGTGATAAACGTAGCTGACGATGCGGGAGTTGGATTTGGGAGTACGAGTTGGACTATTGCTACTAATGATTACCAAATTCTTTATGTGGACTATAACATAGATCAAAAGGGCACGTATGAAACAGAATCGGGTATGCCTGAAAGCTTGACAAGTACCCATGTTAATTATGCTTTGAATACTTACGGCAATGGGTTTATGTTTGTAGGGAATTGTTCTGTCACAGGTCTTCCAGATGCTTCACACATGATATTTAGATCAAGTGAATTCAGATTTTCGATGTATAACTGGATAGAAAATTATGTTTTATTAGAGTCGATCCCTACTGCGTTGCACTTCTTCAACTCCAGGTTATTTGCTTTCGATGATAACCGAGTTTATTTGATAAACCCTGAAAACTTAGAAGTAGAAGATAGATATGAAGGTGGTGGTTGTACTGCTCAAAAAAGCGTTATAGTCACACCTCATGGACTATTCTGGGCTAATAGATATAACTGTTATCATTTTGATGGGACACAGACACATATATTAACCGATAGGATAAGAACAGATTGGCAGGCTTCAGCAACTTCAATCACACCAGTTGTTTTATATGACACTAAGAAGAACGTGGTAATCTTTAACACGCAAGACGATGCTTACTTATGGCATTTAGGTAAAAAGAGATGGGACTATTGTAAAGATTTTGTAAATGGTGATTTTTCTGGTGGGTTTACGGGAAGATACGGAGAAACTTATGCAGCCGATGGGTCTTCTTTAGTCGAGAATTTCGGCGGAGCAACTACAAGGGGATGGGACTATTATAGCAAAGAGTTCACCTTTGACACCCCTGGACAGGTAAAAGAGTTTTATCATTTAATAGTAGACCCGACTACTTCGATAACTATCACTTACTCAATAGATGGCGGCTCAAATTGGAGAAGTTTAACCAGTTCAACACAGATAAAAGATATAGGGGGAGCGTGGGAAAAGAAGAAGTCTCTGAGGGTAAAGCTTATAGGGGCTGCCACTACTTCAGTTGATTCTTATGAAATTGTTTACAGAAGGATGAGGGGGAATCGTGGCTAAAAGAATAAGTTTACCCCGTATAGGAAATAGAAATATAGACAACGCATTAGGTCTTCTGACTAAAGAGATAAATGAACTGAACGACAAAGTGATAAATCCATTAGGGAAAGATTATGAGGGATCAGAAGGATCTTTGCGATTTGTCGAGGGATTAGATGGGAAAGGTTATTTAGAAGGACGTGGCGGACAGGATTGGTATACAACTTTTGAGGGAGTTTTTAGGAAAAAGATAACTGACCAAAGACCTTACCCATATTTTGAAAAATTGATGGTTGAAGAACTTTACGCCACTAAGTTTATAGTTAACCAATTAGAATCGACTAAAGAAGTTTTAATAAGCCAGGGCGGAGCAGAAGTAGAAAAAGTAACAGCTAACACAATAACATGGAAAGACCCTAACAAATTAAAAACTTGTCCTTTTGGCGTGAATGATTTGATCCTATGCAGACAAATAAGTCTTGACAAAGGACTTGAGGTAAGGAAAGTAAAATGCACGGTAACGGCGGTAAGCACAAATGTGACTACTGTTACTTTAGACTACGGAGTCCCAAGAGCCGGGGATGTATTTGTCCATGTAGGGAACACAACGAACACAGCTAGACAGAGTTCTATTCTGATGAGTGTGAACGATGACAACGCTCCATTTATAGATATGTACGATGATATAAATTCATGGACTGATTGGGAATATGCGGCAGGGGTAAAAACACAGGCAAGATTAGGGAACCTGGCCGGGATAACCGACGTGAAATTCGGGGCTTTATCAGGATATGGACTTTACGCACAGAACGTTTATTTGAAGGGTGCAATTTCTATTTCTAATCCATCAGATATAAAGGCAAGTGAAATAAACAACGATGCAGGATGGACGGCTAACTCAATTTCGATCAGTTCAAGCTCTCCAAGTAATCCCACAACTTACCAAATGTGGTACGATACTTCGGCGGGTGACGTAGTATTAAAGTATTGGGATGGAGATAGTTGGGAATTAATAGGAACCGAAGGCACGTACATAGATGGGGATGGAATTTACACAGGTGCTTTAGCGTGTAACCAATTAACGGCAGGGAGTGGAATAATAGCAAACTTAGCAGTTTTAAGTACTTTGACAATGGGATCGGCAGCTACAGACGGATATATTCAGAGTTACGGATGGGATGGTTCGGCAAATGGATTCCAGATAAAAGGTGGTGCAACTCCTAGCATTGGTATAATTGGTGGAACGATTACGGGCGGAACGATTCAGACGGCTACGAGTGGACAGAGAATTACAATAAATGAAAGTGGTTATGTTAATACTATAAGGATTTATAATCCAGATGGGACTTTGTCTGGGGCTATATATGGGACAATTGCTGGGTTGCCAATATTAAATTTCACTGCTTACGATGTGCGATTTGCGGCGGCATATTTATCTAACACAGGGAATATAAGTTCTAATCAATATATAACGGCAAATAGCGGATTTATAAACGGGACACTTACTGCTGGAAGATATTTGAGAAGTAACGGAACATCTTTTGTTTCAAACACAATCCAAGCAGGCGATTTACCAACACATTCCCATTCAGCATCAAATATTACAAGTGGTGTTTTGGCATTAGCTGTAGGTGGAACAAATGCAAGTTCTTGGACGGCGAACAGAGTAGTATTAGTAAATGCCATAGCTGATGGTTTAACTTATTCTACCATTACTGCTACTAAGTTAGGTTATTTAAATGATGTAACAAGTGCTATCCAAAATCAATTAGATAATAGACTAAAACTTATTGATACAGCAACTCAAACTTTGGGCGGCACAAGTTATGCGTATGGTTTCTTATTCCAAAGAAGTGATGGAACGAACGCACCCGCTACTTTTGACCAAAGAGGTGCGGGATTGTTAATGGATATTAGACAAGGCGGTACAACAAAAGTTTCTATTAGTAACACAGGTATATTAAAAGCAATTGGTTATCAATCGAGTGATGGGTCAGCAGGAATCGACAAATCAGAAACAGGTGTCACCAATTTTGATATAGAAATAAAGGATGGATTGATAACTTCTTTTACTAAGCATTAATGAAGATAATTGTTCTTAAAAATTTTGTGAATCAAGTTTTGATTCGAGTTCGGCGATTTTATTTTCAAGCATACTAATTCTATCTGATAGAGATTTGATATAACTATCGTCACCGTTAACTTCTAAATTCCCACGCATAGATAAATGACCTGGGATTAAAATGCTATACGAGTTTTCGATTTTAAGTATGCTAGCATATCCGGTACTATATGAAGAAAAAATAACCGGATTGTCATCACCGTCATTATCAAGGACAATAACTTTCGCTCTGATAGTATCAGATGGAATAACGAATGAAGATTCTTGATTAACAACTGGATCGACAACAGAATGCTCTTTGCAGGAAAGGAAAGAAATGATAAGAAGGATAAAAAATAGATTTTTCATATTGCGCCTCATTTTGGTGAGTGTTAATGTATAATAAAATAATTAAGAAGTCAAGCAATAAACGAGGAGATAGAGATGCCAGAAACAAATGTAGACGAACAAGAATATAATAATTGGATAGAAAATTCTGGAAATCTTTCCGACCAAGAATATGAAACGCAATTAAACAAACTGTATTCAAAGCACAAGGGTCGTTATTGGGGGCAATTCTATGAACAAGAACTTTACGAGGGGCTTTCTAAAAGAAGATATAGACAGTTAAGCGACCCAAATTCGCAATATTACAGGAGTTTTCAAAACCAACTTAGAAAGAACCTTATGGATACTTACTCAACGGATAAGTTAATTTCCAGTAACAGAGCCAGAGGGTTAAGCATGACAGGTTCGGGATTGATAGCTGCCGAGCAACGTAAAGCAATGGAAGGTAGGGTAAACGAATTAGCGCAGAACGCAACTACCCAGATGTACTATGGAATGGCTAATCAAGGGAATTCTCTTTTGAGCCAGATAATGGGGAGCCGATTTAACAGAGCTTACATGGCAGCACAACAGCAATCGGACGATGACAAACAGTGGGCAACCATGAACCAACAGACATATCAAGCAGCGAGTGATTTGGGTAATCTCTGGGGAGATGACGACAATGGATAAAAAAGCAATGCTGGGTGTTTCGCTATTGGGTGGTTTTTTAAGAGGGCAAGTTCTTGGAGAAACAGCATCCAGAGAGAATCAAAGAATAAGGTTAGATAAAGAGAGACAGAGTCTTTTGCAAAAGCAGATAATGTTCAACTTTTCAAAAGAGTTTGTCCGAACAGAACCAGGTGGTAATTCACAACCGGGACGGGCTTGGAATGATCAGATTGGTATGCCTGTTCTTGATCCTACATACAGCTATACACGGAGAGATGATCTGCCGAAAGAGAAAGAACCGATAGAGCAAATAACGAGTGAAAGATACGGTGACGGATATGTCGATTATGATCTCGGTATTCCAACAGGCGAAAAAGACGAGAATGGCGACCCTATATTTATCCCAACGGGGAAGAAGAGATTAGGAAGCCCTACGAAGGGAAAAGACCCCGGCAACAAATATGAGCGTGTTATAGAAACTATGAGAGATGGAAAGTACGGAGATTGGGGTCAATTAAAAAATCCAAAAGAGGGGCAAGAAGAATGGCAGTTTATCGGGTATGGTAAACCTGTCGGGTATGGTAAACCTGGAAAATCAGATAAGTCGAAAGACCAAGAAGGGTTTAATAAAGATTTAACTAAAAACTACTTAAAAGTATTATCGAATATTGAGAAAAAAGCCCGGTATAGAGAAAGATTACTGAATGTAGTAAAGAATGCTAAAGGTGCTGAACAAGATGTGACCTATGTCGACGACAAAGGCGTCCCATACGGAGGCACTAAATCACAAGTAATAGAACTAGCCCAGAAAGCACAAGATGAAGTTCAGTCAGACGTTAACTCAATGCTCGAAGGGTTTGAGTTGGAAGTACCGGGGTTTAAGGAATCATACGGTAATTATCTTAAAGCAATAAGTTTAGGGAAATTAAAGGATGGCGACATTTCCCAAGATGTGAAAAAGAGATTAAAGGGCTACGATCCAATCGCACAAAAAGCTATGATTAACTTATTGAGATTCAGGGGACAATGAGCAAACCACAAGATACTGTAGATTTTTCAGACCTGCTCGGCGAGAGTAAGCCTGCCGACGTTAAGCAGACAGCGAGCAAGGTTGATTTTTCTGATTTGTTAGATAGTGACATCCCTTCGCCCGAAAAGATAGGTGCAGAGTTTGACGAGGTAGTCCAAACAAAGATAGCCGAAAAAATGGGTGAGGAAACGGGAATTTGGGATAAGATAATCCAAACGGCTAAAGCTCCATTTGAATCTGTAATACAGGGGGGAAAAGAACTTCTTGAAAGTGGAGTCTTCGACCCAAGAAAGCAAGTAGATTTAGAAACTAATCCTATGAAAGCTTTTGAGGGTATGATTGACGTTGCTAATGCAGGGGTTCAGGCTTTAGCCTTGCCGGTTTCTGTCCCTTACGTGCCAGTTAAAGAGGGAATAGAGAGGGGTCTTGATGTTAATTATAGTGACCCAATCAAAGGACAGTCCAATCTTGGCAAAGAAATAACAAGTGGCATACAAACCGTCATGGATTTTCCATTTGACGTAGTGAAACAAGGTTCTGAATTAACAAAAAGAGGTATGGAACTAATCGGAGTAGATCCTAAAGCAATAAGTAAATACATGGGAATTTCTCCTGAGTTAGATAAGAAAGTGAATGACTTACTTGTTAACGTAGCTGGTTTGGGTGTTTTAATGAAACTACACGGCAAGTCTAAATCATTTGTAAAAGAACAAGTACCTGTACCTGAAATTACAAAACCTAAAAGTTTAATAGCTAAAGCAAAGCCCAAAAATGAGAAAGGGCAATTTGTAAAAGCAGAAGAAAAGATAGACGCGACCAAAGCCGAGGAGATACTAAAGCCCACAAAAGAAGCTGAAATTCCACAAGAGGCAAAACCGGTAGAAATTACCGGAGTTGAGAAACCCACAAAACAGGCTGAAAAGCGATTCGCACAAGAGGGAATATTTGAAAGTCCTGTTGTAGCTCCCGGCGAAAGCAGACCTCGTTATTATGGGCGTAGGAATAAACCGATAGAGGGGACGGGTGAAACAAAAGTACGGGGATTGGCAAAAACAACAGAAGCTACCACGATAGAAAAGGGCTTGATAGATAAATTTGAGAACTTGCCTGAATATAATGTGCTTGAGAATAAACAGCAAATGGAAATATCGTCCAAATTGATAGTGGAAGATTTTGCGAGAGCTAAACGAATAGCTTTGGGAGAAGAAAAAGCACCTAATGATGTTTTGCCTGAATTTATTTATAAGGGGGTTGAGTTAGAGGCAATAAACAAGGGTGATATTGGCACTCTGAGAGAACTTGCAACATCTTCTAAATTAACCACTGAGGCTACTGTCATGGGGCAAAGAATACAGGCATTAAGAAACCAAGACCCGTTATCTCCCGTAGACGCTATAAAAAATATAATAAAAACAAGAGAAGATAGAATCACTGGTGGAAAAGATGTGAGTATAGTCAAGGATATTTATCGGAAACAAATTAAAAACCAGATAACAAAAAACACTCCAAAAGTTGGAGAGTGGCAAAGTTTTATAACAAGTATAAGGTGTTAAATTGGCTTGGTGTCTTCCTACATACGTAAGTGATGCTTTTTTAGCAAAACTCAAAAAGGGTGAAATAGATCCAATTAAATTAGCCGAAATGACTAGCAAGGATCGGAGAGCTTCTTTTGTAGAAATCTTTGGCAAAGAAAACGCTGAGCAGGTCAATCGTCTTTTTGAGAGTAAACTTTTGTTAAAAAATCAACAAAGAGGTATGGTAACATGGGCTAAAACTATGGCAGGGTTAAAACCACAGGCACAAAGAGATGTCCTTTCGAGAATAAATAGACTAGAAGAAGCGTTAAACCCCGCTACCGAACAAGCTTTTTTAGAAGATTTAGTGTCCCATAAATTAGGCAATACTGTCACTATGCAAGAAGCAGGTAAACTCTCAGGATTATCGAAAATAGCCACGCAGAAAAAAGAAGCCATGCTGAATGGTGGTGATAGAATGGAATATGGATATGCAAGAGTTGCCTTCGAGAATTACCTTGAAGAACTAAAGGCTTCTGACAGCAGGAGTTTTTTACAAAAGACAAAAGATTATATGAAAAGCCCCACTCAAATAATAACTGATATATTTGGTATAAGTAAATCAGCATTATCGACTTTAGATGATAGTTGGTTAGGAAGACAGGGGTGGAAACTAATTTTTTCACATCCGAAACAATGGGGCAAAACCGTTACTAGGTCTTTTCAAGATATTTGGGACACGTTTGGCGGTAAAAAAGTAATGGATCATGTGAAAGCAGACGCACATTCAAGACCTAACAACCTTAATGGCAGTTACAAAAAAGATAAACTTGCAATAAGTGTCACAGAGGAACAGTTCCCGCAAAGTGAATTATTAGAAAAAATACCCGGATTTGGAAGGGTGCATAAAGCTGCCGAAAATGCTTTTACTGCTGCCGCATATCGTAATAGAATGGACTTATACGATCTTTATTACGATATGGCGAAGAAATCAGGGATCGAAGACCCCACAGGTAAAGGAATAGGTAAATTGGTAAATTCATTAACAAGCAGGGCAAGTTTGGGGAGATTAGAGCCATCGGCAGACGTTGTTAATAAAGCGTTTTTTTCGGGTAGAAAATTAAAGTCTGATTTTGATTTTCTTACGGCGCATACATTAAGTAAAGACATTTCTCCTTTTGTAAGAAAACAGGCTGCGTATAATTTGCTTAGAACTGTAACGGGTACTGCCGCAGTTTTAACTTTGGCTAACGCTGTATCGCCCGGTAGTGTCGAATGGGATCCTCGTAGTTCTGATTTTGGACAAATAAAAGTCGGGAACTCAAGATTTGATGTAACTGGTGGTATGAAATCAATAGTAACTTTGGCAAGCAGATTAATTACAGGAGCAACTAAAAGTTCAACTACTGGGAAGGTCTATGATATAAATTCAGGCAAATATGGTGCAATGGAAGGTACTGATTTAATTTATAGTTTTTTTGAAAATAAAACCTCACCAGGTGCGTCTGTTATAAGAGATTTATTAAGAGACAGAACTTTTAGTGGGGAGAAACCTACCTTTACCGGGATATTACAACAATCAATAGTGCCTTTACCGATACAGACGTTTTTAGAGTTGCAGGATAATCCTGAATCGGCAGATTTATTATTATCGATGATGGCAGAAGCGATAGGTATTTCAGTGAACACTTATGCGCCGGGGGGTAAAGCTAATAGAGCTACTACTAGACAATCAACCAGAGAAAGAGCAAGCACAAGAGAAAGACTAAGATAAACTATCGTTACCAATATAAGGGAGGATATAAGGAGGAAAAATGGAAAAGTATTTGATGTTAATTTTAATTTTAGTTGGAGTGAGTTTTGGGCAGTCTGATAATTCATTATTCACTACCGACACTACTTCATTAATTTACACTCAAAGGCAGGCAAGGGCTGTAATAGGCGACTCGGCTAATGTCTTGAGAAGTTTGCTTGGTGACAGTTCTTCCTTGATGTTGAAAAAAAGTCTAAACTTATCAGACGTTGCAAGTGTGGTTACTTCAAGGATTAACTTGGGTGTTTACTCAACAGGTGCAGTAGATACTTACTTAGACGCAAAGACCGATACAACTACCTTTAAGTCCCACAGAGATTCGACCGATAAGCACGTTGCACATTCAGGGGTGACTATCACGGCAGGCGATGGACTTTCCGGCGGCGGAACAATAGCAGAAAGCCGGACGTTTACCATCAACATGAATTACAACAAAGGGATAGAAACATCCAACGATTCAATAGGAATAAATTTGGATGGGGCAACCTTAACACTAAGTAGTTCCGGGTTGAAAGTAACTGATAACACTTATGTGAGCGAAGCAGATTCTAACGATATAGATGTAGGTCATTATGTAACCCCAAATTGGCTTGAAAACAATTATGGAAATTTGACTAATAAGCTACAAGTTGAAGTAGAAGATTCTAACGATGCGGACGTTGGACACTATGTTACACCTACTCATTTACTTGCTAATCACTATACAGAAACTGAAACAGATGGATTGGTCGGAGCAAAAGCAGATACAGCCCGGACGATAACTGCTGGCGATGGTCTTTCAGGTGGTGGTAGTTTTGGAGAAAATAGGACACTTGCAGTTAATTTAGATTATGACGGAGGACTGGAAACAAGTGATGATTCGATAAACGTAAAGATAGACGGAACAACTTTAACAAAAACAAGTTCCGGCTTAAAAGTGAGCGATGCGACTTTGGCTGAGAAGGTAGCTTATGGAGATTCCGGGACTTATTTTATGACACCGCAGAACGTTCAGGATTTCTACACGGCAGTTGTCCCGGAAATACAGGAAATGATTTCAGACTCATCACATTTTTGGTTTGACGGGAGTACACTTTACGGAAAAGGACTGTATAATTTAGGAAGTATAGCTAATCCTTTCAATCTTGGATATTTCGATTCGTTGTATGCTGCACATTTTGCGGGTACCACTGGGACGTTTGGGAATTTATCAATTACTGATGATTTAACAGTAGCAGATACTTTATTCGGGAAAGTGGCTAGTATCACTGGTGATGTTGTGGCAGGAGAAGACTTAGTAGCAACTGATCAAGTAGTTATGAAACAAGGTACTGCTAATTCGCCGTCCATGATTTTTGCAGGAGACACAACAACAGGATTTTGGTATGGTGGTGCAATACACAGGTTGGCATTCTCGGCGGAAGGAGTAACTAAATTCAATCTAATTTCTGATTATTGGAATATGGGAGCAACCGTAATGTTGCGTTGGAATCAAACTGCGTTAGGTGGGTTTAATGATGTCGGGTTATCAAGACTCGGAACAGGTAAATTAGCTTTGGGTGCAGGGGCAGCATCAGCAGATGTAACTCTGGGAGAATATGACGGAACTCTTTGTTTGGGGAATATAGGTATTAAATCAACGACCTTTGGCACAAGCGCAGACGGTGTTTTGGGAATAGCAATAGGTACTGCACCAACATCAAGCCCTGCGGATATGTGTCAAATTTACGTCGCAGATTCGGCAGGGACAGCAGGAAACGCATCTCTTTATGTCAGGAATGAATTAGGGAACGTTACTTTACTTTCTCCACATGCTTCGACGGCTCCTGATTGGTTTTACGATAATGATGATGAGGTAAGGTTCAGTTACAATCCTTATTATGGAACTGAGGGGAGAGTTGTTTTCACAAATGTTGACAGAGATATGAGACTTAGCCAACTTCAGAGATTAGGGAAACCCTTACCAACAGATACGCTAAAGTTAATAACTTATTACGAAGAAACCATACCCGAATACAATGCAAGAACAGGACTAAAGTTAAAAGTAGAAAACTGGCAAGCGAATCAAGATTCGATTTATGTACAAAGAGAAAGAGAAATAGCTAAATGGAATTTTGAAAAAGCAGACTATGACAAGAAGTTAAAAGAATATAATGAGACAGATACGGAAACAAAAATAGCTGATAATATTCAACCACCTGAGAAATTCACTAAGGAAAAACCGAAAAAATATACCAAAAAAGATAAGCCGGAAAGATTGAAATGAAAGGCGATATAGTAATAGTCGAGACATTAGCGAAAGGATTCGTAACTACTGGAATAAAATTCTTTCAGTGGTTTGACAAATGGCATTATGGATTAGACTGGAATCCTACTCATTTTATGGTAATGATAAATGATAAAGAATGTGATTCTGCCGAACCTGACAAGATGGCTATTGTACCATTATCTTTATGGCAGAATGCTAATTACAGATATAAGATTTACAAGTGTAAAGAATTGATAGGACAAGATAAAAGAATAGACCATGCTCTTGAAGTCTTATCGAGAAATATGGGCAGTAAGTATAATGTCTGGCAATTCTTTTCGCACGTATTCCTAAAGTTTCCATTCAGCATATTCAATGCTTTGATGTATAAAATATTCAGATGGCATGGTATCAATATTAATTCATTCGGAAGTGTGTTCCCCTTTGGCGATCAATGCACTGAAAGAGTCCATAGGTATTTCCGGGAAGCATTACAGGAAGGAGATTTGAAAAAGGCAATTATATATTACAACGAAAATTTAATCAACAACATCGAAATTCTGGCAATTATTGAAAAGAAATTTCCTGAATGTTTTGAGCTTGTTGACAGTCACGGGTTCAGCAAAGAAGAATTGGAGAAAACATGATCTGTTGGGAATGTAATGAAACAGGAATTGAGTTCTATTAAAGGATATAAATAGAATACTAAATTTATGGAGACAGGAATGTAATGAAAAAGATAATAATGATAGAGGGAAGTAAATCATAATGGCAGAAAGATTGGCAATGGATGATCAAGTAATGGAACTGATAAAGCAGGTAGGAATATTAAGCGGGTCTCTATCAGCCTATACAAACGCACATGATAATGTCCATCGGAGCGAGGATAATACATGGAAAGAACAAAGATTGGTCAATGAAAAACTAATTGAGGCACATTCAAAAGTGAACACAAATATTGAAAAGCTGACAACTACTGTAAATAATTATATCCAAGCACATTCAAAAATACATGAAATGATAAATTCTGATAAGAAGGAACAAGGTAAGATTAATAATAGGATAATAACAATATATATAGGGGCTATCACGGTAATAGGAATGATTCATCTTTTCGTCATGCTTAACGGTGTGTTTAATTGGATCAAGTGACTATACAAATATGGGTTGTAACTCATTCAATATTGGTACTATCATTAGCCTATGCAGTAGGAAGAATATTATGGGGTATTTTAAGAATGGAAAAATATTTCCCCGAACTAAATAAAAAGGAAAAAGAACATGGAAGAAGAAAAGAAACAAGAGAAACAAGAACTTGAGGATGAACTTGTCCAAAAGGTTATTAAGAAAATTATTGATATTCTAAAAGAAGGGACTAGCGTTCTAAAAGAAGGGAACGAACCGCCTCCAGGTAAACCATAATGGACAGGACAGAAAGGCTCTATTCTTATGAAATAATGGTAATAATATTATTATCTATTTCTTTTTATCTAACGGAGATTATACCACGTCCGTATGATTGGCTAGTCTACTTATCTTGGTTATCATTAGCTATTGTCAGATTAGTAATCCCATTAGTCAAAACGTATAAACATAATTTAGGGTTTTTCTTTTTTGCTTTAGGGTCAATACTTTTATTACCTTTAGCTGTATCAAATTGTGGTATCTTACACAAGACTTTTCTAGGCTTTTTAGAATATGAATCGGCTTTCGATTGGTCTATCAAGTCAATTATCCTTATATTGTATGCAATATCATTTGTATATTTAATTAAACAATTTCGTAAATAAACGGAGTAAGTAATGGATTGGATTCAAAGCAATTGGGCGGACATACTTATTATAGTTTCGGCTGTAATATCTATTGCCTCAGTTATAGTAAAAATAACACCAAACGAAACTGATAACAAATGGTTAAGTTATTTCATTAAGTTCTTTGAAGCGTTCGGGTTGAATACTAAACCAGTAGAACCTAAAAAGAAAAGTGAATAAGTGGACGCTAATAATCGCTGTTATTCTAATAGCAGTCGGTGGAGTTATCGGGTGGTTAGTTAAGCCATCCGGTAAGCCTCAAAGCGTAAATGTTAAAGAAGTAATAGTAAGGGACACGATAGAAGTTGAAAAAGTTATTAAAGTTACGGAACAAACTATCCCAAATGTTGAGTATATCACAATCCGAGACACCATTAAAATCTCCGCCCTCACTGATTCAACTAAGGGAAGAAAAAACGATGTGGAATATAAGATTGACTATTCCTATGAAATGGATAAGCCGTCTATTTGGGAAATAGACCTGAAAGCATTGACTCAAAATATCCGGGAATTTGTTACAAAGGACTCAATCCAGACAGTAGTAAAAACTGAATACTTTTCAAGACCGTTTTTTTTAGATCCTTACTTTTACGGAATGGTTGCTGAATTCTTTTTGTTAATTGTTACAATAATATTTTAAGGTGGTATAATGGGTAATATCATTAGATCACAACTCCCAATTACTTCCATAAATTTTTATTTCTCGTGGCTCTAACGAAATGCCTTCATTCTTAATCTTCTCTTCTATTGCCTTGTTGATGAAATCTGTTCGATTCTTATATTTTTTATTATCGACAAGATCGTCAATTATGTCAATAAATAAAGTCTCTGTCCTCAAAGGGATATTTATATAATCTTTAACCATACATATCATATAAACTTGTAATAAAAATAAGATATTGAAAAACAATAACTTACAGCCGTTTCGGGTTAATCATATGTTATGTGGATTGGGCGTTAGCTTTGAATATTTTATCTAATGCTTGTGTTACGCTGCCCTCTATTAGCTTTTTGCCTTCCCCTCCCCAAGCAAAATAATTTTCTATTGCTTTTGTGATTACTTCATCAGCAATCTTTGTTATCGTGCCCTCATAATCAAAATTTTCAATAACTTTCTTCAACTCTTTATCTACCGCTTCACTTATTTCTTTATTGTAATTTGTGAATTGGTGCATAATAGTTACTCTCATTTGGTCTAATTCTAATTTTACTAATGGCATTCCGTTCATTTTTTACTCCCACGCCCAACCACATAACAAAAATTTCAACAAGCCCTTAGTTATGCAACGGAGCATTTATTAGTAAATCGTTTTATTAAAGTGTTTAAGAACATTTGTAGTTATCACCTTACAACGGCTTGTTAAATTTCACGCCGTTATTTGGAATTTTTGCTACCATCCGTGATGTTTATCAAATATATCGTCTAAGGTATTTAAGGCTCTTTGTTCGTTCCCCTCTACTTTGTATATTTTCCCACTTTCACAAGTTGGTCTATC
>Ga0307441_1000085_pt1 | contig 41228 bp, 33 predicted proteins | sample SalMarWE160420MG_FD_202149 | JGI IMG/M metagenome (GOLD analysis project Ga0307441, IMG submission 202149) | Salt marsh sediment microbial communities from the Plum Island Ecosystem LTER, Massachusetts, United States - WE1604-20 | ecosystem: Environmental > Aquatic > Marine > Intertidal zone >... | reverse complement strand
ACCAGCGGGCGCAGCACCGGTCGTGAGGCGTAACCCTCGATCACCGTGCAGGGCTCGCAGAGCCGCATGCCGCGAACGCGCACACCTCCGATGGTGAACTCCCGGCCCACGAGTTCGTTGAGCCTGACGCCCCGCGTCACGACGTTGCGGCGGTGCTCGTCGGGACCGAGAGGCGGATCGAACGACTCGCACACCTCCCCCTCGATGAGCGTGAGGGCGCTACCGGGAATCCCGGACGGGAAGGTGCCCGTACCGAGAACGTGCCGGTCCTCCTCCAACCCCTGACCGGCGAGGGCGTGCGCGGCCTCGAGCCGACGGGCGGGCCGGCCGGCCGCCGCCGCGACGTAGATGGCCTCCACCCTCCCCGCACCCGCGACGACCTGCCGGGTATCCAAGAGCGCCTGGGCGGCATCGGTCCGCGCTATCAGGTACCCTTCCGAGATCCACGCGGCCTCGACGTCGCCGCCAGCGGGGTCCCAGACAACGCCGGACGGCACGCCGAACATCACGACGAAGCGTGGGTCACCCGCGGGCGGTTCGACGCGCGCGATCCACGGGCCGGGCCATCCGAAGGCAGCCGGATCGGCCAGCCGGGCGATGGCGAGGCCGTAGCGCCCAAGCCACCGCGACATCGACCCTACCGATGCCCCGAGCTCCTCGGAATCGGGCTGCGGCACACGCTCGAAGGGAAGCTCCAACACGGTGGCGACGCAGGCGCGGAGGCTGGCGGGTTCGAGCGGCTCCGTGGACGAGGAAAGGGCGACCTCCTTCATGGACACGACGGTACACCCTGTCGAAGCCTCCGTGGCCAGGCCTGCGGCGGCGCGACCTCGGCCCGTGACGGTTCACCGTCGACGCGGCGCGACGGGCGGCGCCACGCGGGGGCGGGGATCGCCTCAGGCCGAACGCCGGGCGACCGCAGCCGGCGAACCTCCCGGAGCCGTCGCCGACCCGAGGTGTTTCGCGCGCCTGGGACGTTCCTCGCGGGGCCATCCGAGACCGATCTCGCCACGCGCCGGGGCTCCGGCGATACGATGGCGGGCGTGGACGGAAGCTGTCTATCGGCAGCGCCTCGATTGCGAGCGACGGAACACGCGGCGCAGATACCGGTGCGTCGCCGCCGCGCCGCCCTCACCCGGCGTACGTGGCGGGTCCTGACCGGACGGCCGGCGCCCGCACTGGAGGGCGACCGGTGAACAAGGGCGCCCGGCTCTACCTGGCTTGGCTGGTGGCACTGGCGTCCATGCTCGGAAGCCTGTACTTCTCCGAGGTGCGCCACTTCGTGCCGTGCGTGATGTGCTGGTACCAGCGGACGATGATGTACCCGTTGGTGGTCATCCTGGGGATTGCCAGCTACCGGCAGGAGCCGGCCATCCGCAACTATGTGCTGCCGCTCTCGAGCCTGGGCATGGTGGTTGCGTTCTACCAGGTCCTGGAGCAGCACATCCCCGGCCTCGGCATCCCCGGCGTGTGCCAACTGGCGGTGCCTTGCAGCGTGCACCACATCGATTGGCTGGGCTTCATCACCCTGCCACTGCTATCGCTGATGGCGTTCGCGACGATCACCCTGTTGTTGGTCGTGAGCCGTCCGCGGGTCACGACACGGGCGTGAGCGGCGGCCCCGGCTGAGCTTCCGCCGCCACGGGCAGCGAAGGCCCTGTAGCACGGGATCGAGAAGGCCGTGGTGCGACGTGCCAGGATCGCGCCGGTGACCAGCAGACCCGCCGAAGCGCAGCATCTGCGCGACCTGGCGCGGCTGCGCCGCGTTCGCGACCGGATCGACCGGCAGTACGCGCAGCCGCTCGACGTCGAGGCGCTCGCCCGCGACGCGCACATGTCGGCCGGGCACCTCAGCCGTCAGTTCCGGCTCGCCTACGGCGAGTCGCCGTACAGCTACCTGATGACGCGGCGCATCGAGCGCGCGATGGCGCTGCTGCGCCGCGGTGACGTAAGCGTCACCGCGGCCTGCTTCGAGGTCGGCTGCTCGTCGCTGGGCACGTTCAGCACGCGCTTCCGCGAGCTGGTGGGCATGTCGCCCAGCGCGTATCGGCGCCTGGAAACGCGCGCAACGGCCGGGATGCCGCCCTGCGTGGCGAAGCAGGTGACCCGACCCGTCAAGCGCAGGCCGATCAGGAATCGAGAAGCGTCGTCCACCGAGCCGCCGCTAGAATGACGGCCATGAGCATCACCATCCACGCGAGCATGCTCCCGCACAACGACCCGGACGTCACCCTGGCCTTCTACCGCGACACCCTCGGCTTCGAGGTTCGTGCCGACGTCGAGTACGGCGGCATGCACTGGATCACGGTCGGCCCCCCAGATCAGCCCCGTACGTCCATCGTGCTCTACCCGCCGGCCGCCACCCCCGGCATCACGGACGACGAACGCCGCACCATCGCCGAGATGATGGCCAAGGGAACGTTCGCGAGCATCAACCTGGCCACCAGCGACCTCGACGGCACCTTCGAGCGGCTCCAGGCGGGCGACGCCGAGGTCGTGCAGGAGCCTACCGAACAGCCGTACGGCGTTCGCGACTGCGCCTTCCGCGACCCGTCTGGGAACCTGCTCCGCATCCAGGAGGTGCGCTGAGCCATCAGGCGGTGACAGCCATGGCCGGCGCAGACGGCGCCGCGAAGGAGGACGCGATGGCCGATGGGACAGCCGCGAAGACAGGCACGCGCGCGTTTGCGCGGCACGTTGCCGACAGCCACGGCCTGATCCGCGTGCACGGCGCCCGTGTGAACAACCTCAAGGACGTGACGCTGGAGATCCCCAAGCGCCGCCTGACGGTGTTCACCGGCGTGTCCGGCTCGGGCAAGAGCTCGCTCGTGTTCGACACCATCGCCGCCGAATCGCAACGCTTGATCAATGAGACCTACAGCGCTTTCGTGCAGGGGTTCATGCCGACGCCGGCGCGGCCCGAGGTCGATGTCCTGGAAGGTCTGACGACGGCGATCATCGTCGACCAGCGCCGTCTCGGGGCCGACCCCCGCTCGACGGTCGGCACCGCCACCGACGCCAACGCCATGCTGCGCATCCTCTTCAGTCGGCTCGGGGTGCCGCACATCGGGTCGCCCAGCGCGTACGCCTTCAACGTCCCCACGGTCCGGGGAAGCGGCGCGATCACGGTCGAGCGCGGCGACGGCAAGCGCAAGGCTGAGAGCCGGACCTTCATGCGCACGGGCGGCATGTGCCCGCGCTGCGAGGGCCGCGGCACGGTCTCCGACATCGACCTGGCTCAGCTGTTCGATGCCGGCAAGTCCCTCGCAGAGGGCGCCCTCACCATCCCCGGCTACAAGGCGGGCGGCTGGAACTACCGGCTCTACGCCGCTTCGGCCTTCGTCGATCCCGACAAGCCGATCCGCGACTACACCGAGCGGGAGCTGCACGACCTGCTCCACCACGAGCCGACCAGGATGAAGATCGGGGGCATCAACATGACCTACGAGGGACTGATCCCGCGGATCCAGAAGTCGATGCTCTCCAAGGACAAGGAGGGCATGCAGCCGCACGTGCGAGCGTTCGTGGAGCGGGCGGTCACCTTCAAGGCGTGCCCGGACTGCGGCGGCACCCGCCTCAGTGAGGCGGCCCGCTCGTCGAAGATCGAAGGCGTCAGCATCGCCGATGCGTGTGCCATGCAGATCAGCGACCTGGCGGAGTGGCTGCGTGGCCTGGACGCGCCTTCGGTGGGGCCGCTCCTGGCGGCCCTCCAGCAGACCCTCGACGCGTTCGTGGAGATCGGGCTGGGCTACCTCTCGCTCGAGCGACCCTCGGGCACGCTGTCGGGCGGCGAGGCGCAGCGCGTCAAGATGATCCGCCACCTCGGCTCGTCGCTCACCGACGTCACCTACGTCTTCGACGAGCCCACCACGGGTTTGCACCCGCACGACATCGGGCGCATGAACGAGCTGCTGCTCAGGCTGCGCGACAAGGGCAACACGGTGCTCGTCGTGGAGCACGAACCGGAGACGATCCACGTCGCCGACCACGTCGTCGACCTCGGCCCCGGCGCCGGCACGGCGGGCGGCAGCGTCTGCTTCGAAGGCACCGTCGACGATCTTCTGGAGAGCGACACGCTGACCGGCCGCCACCTCGGCGACCGCGCCGTGCTCAAGGCCAAGGTGCGGAAGCCCAGTGGCAAGCTGGCGATCCGCGACGCCACCACCAACAACCTGCAGGGCGTCGACGTCGACGTCCCACTCGGCGTGCTCGTCGTGGTCACCGGCGTCGCTGGCTCCGGCAAGAGCTCGCTCGTGCACGGCTCGATTCCGGCGAGCGCGGGCGTGGTGTCGATCGACCAGGGTCAGGTCCACGGCTCCAGCCGCAGCAACCCGGCGACCTACACCGGACTGCTCGATCCCATCCGCAAGGCGTTCGCCAAGGCGCACGGCGTCAAGCCGGCGCTGTTCAGCTTCAACTCCGAGGGCGCGTGCCCGGTCTGCAACGGCGCCGGTGTCATCTACACCGAGCTCGGCTTCATGGACACCGTGGCCACGACCTGCGAGGAGTGTGAGGGGAAGCGCTTCCAGCCGGCGGTGCTGCAGTATCGGCTCGGCGGCCGCGACATCAGCGAGGTGCTGGCGATGCCGGTGACCGAGGCCGAGGCCTTCTTCGCGTCCGGCCCGGCAAAGAACACGGCCGCGCACACCATCCTGGCGCGGCTGGCGGCCGTGGGGTTGGGGTACCTCAACATCGGCCAGCCGCTCACCACGCTGTCGGGCGGCGAGCGCCAACGGCTGAAGCTGGCCACGCACATGAGCGAGAAGGGCGGCACCTACGTCCTCGACGAACCGACCGCCGGCCTCCACCTCGCCGACGTCGAGCAGCTGCTCGGCCTGCTCGACCGGCTCGTCGACTCCGGAAAGTCGGTCGTGGTCATCGAGCACCACCAGGCCGTCATGGCGCACGCGGACTGGATCATCGACCTCGGCCCCGGCGCCGGCCACGACGGAGGCCGCATCGTCTTCGAGGGCACGCCCGCCGACCTCGTCGCCGCGCGCTCCACGCTCACCGGCGAGCACCTCGCAACGTACGTCGGCGCCTGAGCGGGGCCCTGGAGGACGCGCTTCGACGGGTCGTCAAGCCAACTTGACGCGTCCGCGTGCGTCAAGCGGTCGTGCTGGAGAAGCCGCGCCCCTGGCGCTGCCTGACCCGTGGCGCGATGTGCAGGCCCACCGCCGCGCCCCAGCGCGCCAGATTCCTCGTACCCCTGAAGCCAGCGATTCGAACGCATTACGATGAGGCGACCTTGGCGCTCGCCGCGAAGGCGGGGCCACACTGGGAGGGGTCCTATGGTCGTAGCCCGAGAGGTGTTTCAGCTCCACTTCGGCAAGGCGCGCGAGGCCGTGGCACTGGTCCGCGAGTGGCGAGACCTGATGGCGAAGCAGGGCTACGCCGACGTGCGCTTCCTGACCGATTACGTCGGCGAGTACTACACGCTGGTCATGGAGCTGACCACCGATGACCTGGCCAGCTACGAGCGCGAACTGGACAAGGTCACGAAGGACGAGGAGTGGCGCCGGCTCTACGGGCGCCTCATCCCGCTGGTCCGCAGCGGCCGCCGCGAGATCTTCAAGGTGGTCGACTGACCGAACCCAAGGGGAGCGCGCGAAGCGCGGCGCCGACGCACTGCGCGCCCGGCCCTGCAACCGGCTCGCAAGGGTGCGCGAAGGAGGCCGCGATGATCCGTTACCTGGAGTCGAGCGACGACATCACGGCCGGACAGCTCACCGGCTTCTTCGAGGGCTGGCAACATCCGCCGAGCCCCGCGACCCACCTGCAGGCGCTCCGCGCCAGCGACGTCGTCGTGCTTGCGGTCGAGTACGCGCCCGCGCCCCGGGTCATCGGCTTCGCCACCGCCGTCACCGACGGCGTGCTCGCCGCTCACATCCCGCTCCTGGAGGTGCTCCCGACACACCGCGGCCGCGGCATCGGCAGCGAGCTGGTGCGCCGGCTGCTCGCACAGCTAGGACCGCTGTACATGGTCGACCTCACCTGTGACGCCGAGCTGCTGCCCTTCTACCGGCGGCTCGGGTTCGAGTCTGCGACGGCGGCCATTATGCGCGACGTCGACGCTCAGGGCGGCCGGACAGGACCCGGCTGACGCCCGCGGCCGGGCCGCGGGGCGCGCCAGGAACCGTCTTCCCCCCACGTGACGTCCCCTGCAGTGGAGCCGTGAGCGGGACCTCTCGAGGCTCCGCGGGGAGCACCTACCTCGCCGAGGCCACCACGTTCCTGACGGCCTGCCGCCGGGAGCAGCCGCTGGGCGGCATGTGGGACGCGGCCGACCTGCAGTGGTGGTGGCGCGAGGACGCCTTCGGCGACCCGCTGCGGCAACGCTTCTACGACGACGATGCAGGCAGGGCAGTTGCGCTCCTCCTGCTCGAGGAGAATCACCGCACCTTCGACTACGAGCTGCTGCCGGGTCTGGAGGACGGCGCGCTCGCCCGCCGTGTGGTCCGAGACGGGCTCGCCTGGCTTGGCAGAACCTGGGATCCTGGCGTGCGGCCGGCGTTCTACCTCCGGGACGACCACAGGGCGCTGCAACGCCTCGCCGAAGAGCGCGGCTTCGTTTGCGCAGGCGGCGATTTCGTGCAGACGTGCCTGGAGCTGCCGGCGCCCGACGTACGCGCCCCCCTGCCGGCCGGCTTCGGCGTCCGTCCCATCCGCGCTGCGGACGTCGTCAACGGCCGGCAGCCGGTGCTGGCCACGCCTGCAGCGGGCATCGAGCGACTCCGGGAAACCACCCTCTACCGACCCGACCACCATCTCGTGGTCACGGATCCTGCGGGCCGCGCGGTGGCCGAGTGCATCTTCTGGGTCGACGATGTCAACCGAATCGGCGTCTTCGAGCCGGTCGCTACTGCGCCGAGCCACCGCCGGCTGGGAATCGCGCGGGCAATGCTCGCGCACGGACTGGAGCGCACGCGCCGTCATGGCGTGCGCCTCGCCAAGGTCTCTTTCGAGAGCACCAATGCGGCGGCCCGAGGGCTGTACTTCTCCCTCGGCTTCCAGCCGCGCTTCGCGCGCTTGCACTATCGGCGGGAAGCGCGCCTGGCAAAGCAGGATCCAGGGCAGGCACGGCCATGAACGTCGCACCCCCGTCCCCCACTGGCGACGCCGGCGACCCGTGGCTGCCGGCGCCGCCGGTACCGCTCGATGCCGCTCGCGAGCGCGAAATGCGTGCGTTCGTCACCAGCTCGATCCTGACCGCCGGCGGCGCCCGTGTGACGGACCGGCCGCCCTGTGCCACGTGGTTCCTGCTCAGCTGGCTTTGCCAGAACTACCCGGTCGTGCTCCACGGCAGCAACGACCCGACCATTCGGACCTTCCAGCCCACGCGACCGCGCGACCGCTCAGCCGACGCCTTCAGCAAGCAGCGCGCCATGTTCGCGACCAGCGACGGCATCTGGGCCACCTTCTACGCGGTGCTCGACCACGCGACCCCGGACCTGGCGTTCATGAAAGGGGCGCTCCAGTTCGCCGCGCCGGCGCCCCCCAGTGGCTGGAGTGCGATGCGGTACTTCTTCTCTTTCTCTTTCTCTCTCTCTCTCTCTCGCAAGCGGCACACCGCTCCGGCCCGTGGCGTGAGGGCACGGTCTACATCCTTCGGAGCGACAGTTTCGGACAGCAGCAACCCTACCGGTTGGGCGGCCGCCTGGTGCGCGAACCGCATTTCGCCTGTCCCCGCACTGTCCGGCCGGTCGCCAGCGTGAGCGTGACACCCGAGGACTTCCCGCTGCTCGACCGCGTCCGCAGCCACGACCCTGCTGTGATCGAGGCCCGGGCAGCTACCGAGCCCGACGGCTTCCCCTGGACCGGGTGAGTACGCCGCGACCGGCAGGTTGGACGCTCACGCTTCGACCTCGGCAACCTCGCGCCCTCCGCCGGCACGGCGCAGCGTTCGCGACCACAAACCGGCCACGCCCACCAGCACGCACGCCAGCCCCGACAAAGCGATCAGCGCCGTCGATGGCAGGAACGCGAGCATCGCGCCACCCACCGCGATGCCCAGCGGCGCACCGCTGGTGAGCAGCGTGGCGCGCGCCCCGAACACCCGCCCGCGCTGGTCCCGCGGCACGCTGCGCTGCAGCAGCGTCGTCTCCATCGGCGTGTAGGGGCCCCACACCAGCCCACCCAGAGCCAGGCACAACGCCGCCCAGGGTACACGCGCCACCACCAGCAGCGGCAGCAGGCAAACGCCCCACAGCAGCGCGATCGCAGGCAGCGCCACGCCGACCCGCACGCGCCTCGCCAGGGTCGCGCTGAACAGCGTGCCGACCAGCATGCCGACGCCGAGCGCCGTCCACAGCAAGCCGAAGCCACGCGCGTCGGTGAGGAGAACGCGCGCGCTGTACACGGGCATCGCCGCCTCCAGCGGCCCGTAGGAGAAGAAGAACACCAGGCTGAGAAGCGTCGTCACGCGGACGATGCGCAGTCGCCACAGCTGGCCCAGGCCGATCCGCTCGGCGAACGTCGATTGCGCGGGCTCGCCGCTCCGGGCCACGACCGGCAGTGACAGCGCGACGACCGCCATCAGGGCGAAACTCGCGGCGTCGACGAGCAGCACGGCCGGCGCTCCAGCCGCCGCCACCAGCACGCCCGCCGCGGCCGGACCGACGACCACGGACAGGCTGTCGCCCAGCGCCATCAGGGTGTTTGCGCCGTCCAGACCCTCGTCCGTGACGAGCTCGGGCAACATGGTGCGTGCGCCCACCAGCGTGATCGGCTGCAGCGCTCCGGCCACCGTAGCCAGGAGGTAGAGCGCTCCCAGGCTGAGCCCGCCGAGCCAGTACAGCAGCGGCACCAGCACGAACACCAGCATGCGCAGCGCGTTGTCCAGGGCGATGAGGCGGCGTGGCTGCAAGCGATCCATCAACGACCCGGCCAGCGCCCCGGTGAGGATGGCGGGGAGCTCCAACGCCAGCAGCACGCCCGCCGTGGCCGTGGCCGAGCCCGTCGTGCGAAGCACGAACCAGGGAAGCGCGATCCAGGCCATGGCGTCGCCCACATAGGAGGCCAGGCTGGCGGCCCAGAAGCGACCGAAGGTAGGGACGCCCCGGATCAGGCGCACGGGGCCGGACAGCCGTGGCGGCATGGCCTCCAGCTTACGCGGCCGCCCCTGGCTCCGGCCATGCGGGAAGGTCGTGACGGAGCAGGTTTCGGGCGGAGCGGGTTCCGGGCGGAGAAGGTTCGGGACGGAGCGGGTTCGGGACGCTACGTCCCCGCTGCCACGCCGCCCGTGTCCGTGCCAGGCGCCCGCCGCGGCCCCGCAGGGCCAGCGCTTGGCGTACGCTCTTAGGAGTTGACGGGCCCGCGGCCCGCACGTGGCCGCGGCCCTTCGGACCGTGACGATCGCACGAGCCGCCGCCTCACGGCGGCCGCGCGGCAGCAAGGAGCCAGCACACCATGGACCGAACCACCATGAAGCCCGACGCAGCCAAGATCATCTACACCAAGGTCGACGAGGCACCGGGCCTCGCGACCTACTCGCTCCTGCCCATCATCCAGGCATTCACGGATGCGGCCGGGGTCGCCGTCGAGACGCGTGACATCTCGCTGGCGGGACGCATCCTGGCCGCGTTCCCCGAGGCCTTGAGCGACGCTCAGCGCGTCGACGACGAACTGGCGTACCTTGGCAAGCTCACGGACTCGCCCGCGGCGAACATCATCAAGTTGCCCAACATCAGCGCGTCGTTGCCTCAATTGCGGGCCGCGATTCGCGAGCTGCAGGGCAAGGGCTTCGCGATCCCGGACTACCCCGACGAGCCCGAGACGGACGCTGAGATGGACGCCCGCGAGCGCTACGACCGCGTGAAGGGCAGCGCCGTGAACCCGGTGCTGCGCCAGGGCAACTCCGATCGCCGTGCGCCCGCCTCGGTCAAGGCCTACGCCCGCAAACACCCCCACAGCATGGGCGCCTGGAGCGGGGCCTCGAGGTCGCACGTGGCGCACATGACGTCCGGCGACCTGCGCAGCAACGAGGTCTCGCGCACGGTGCCGGCCGCGGACGCCGGCGACGCTCGCATCGAGCTCGTCGCTGCCGGCGGCGACACCACCGTGCTGAAAGGCGGCCTCAGGCTCGACCCGGACGAGGTGATCGACGCCACTATCATGAACCGGCGCGCCCTCAGGACCTTTCTGGCCGAGCAGATCGAGGACGCCAAGCAACTGGGCGTCCTCTTCTCGATCCACCTGAAGGCCACCATGATGAAGGTCTCCGACCCGATCATGTTCGGGCATGCGGTGTCGGTGTTCTTCGCCGACGTCTTCGAGAAGCACGCGGCCACCTTCGAGGAGCTGGGCGTGAACCCCAACGAGGGGCTCGCCTCGCTCTACGCCAGGCTCGAGTCGCTGCCGGCCGCTCGGCGAAGCGCCATCGAGGCCGACCTGAAGGCCGCCCTCGGCGCCGGCCCGGAGCTGGCGATGGTGAACTCCGACAAGGGCATTACGAACCTCCACGTGCCGAGCGATGTGATCGTCGACGCGTCCATGCCGGCCGCCATCCGCGCCTCGGGCCAGATGTGGGGGCCGGACGGCGAGCAGCACGACACCAAGTTCGTCATCCCCGACAGCTCGTATGCGGGCGTATACCAGGCGGTCATCGAGGACTGCAAGGCGCACGGCGCCTTCGACCCGCGCACCATGGGCAGCGTGCCCAACGTCGGATTGATGGCGAAGAAGGCCGAGGAGTACGGCTCACACGACAAGACCTTCGAGGCGCCGACCGCGGGCATCATCCGCGTCGTGTCTGCGGCGGGGAACGTCCTGCTCGAGCGCGACGTCGAGCCGGGCGACATCTGGCGCATGTGCCAGGCCAAGGACGACGCCATCCGCGACTGGGTCAAGCTCGCCGTCACGCGGGCGCGCGCCAGCGGCGCCCCGGCGGTGTTCTGGCTCGACCGGGAGCGGCCGCACGACGCACAGCTCATCGCCAAGGTCGAGCGCTACCTGGAGGAGCACGACACCGACGGCCTGGAGATCCACGTCAAGTCGCCCGAAGAGGCCACGCGCTTCTCCTGCGAGCGCCTGCGCCAGGGCAAGGACACCATCTCCGTCACCGGCAACGTGCTGCGCGACTACCTCACCGACCTCTTCCCCATCCTCGAGGTGGGCACCAGCGCCAAGATGCTGTCGATCGTGCCGCTGATGGCGGGCGGCGGTCTGTTCGAAACCGGCGCCGGCGGGTCCGCGCCCAAGCACGTGCAGCAGTTCGTCGCCGAGGGACACCTGCGCTGGGACTCGCTGGGCGAGTTCCTCGCCCTGGCCGCCTCCCTCGAGCATCTCAGCGTGGCGGCGGGCAACACGGCGGCGCGCCTGCTCGGAGAGACCCTCGACCGCGCCACGGCGCGGGTCCTCGACGAGAACAAGGCGCCCTCGCGCAAGGTGAACGAGATCGACAACCGCGGCAGCCACTTCTACCTGGCGCTGTACTGGGCACGGGAGATGGCGGCGCAGAAGGACGACCCGGCGCTGGCGGCGCGCTTCGCGGGATTGGCGGAGTCGCTGGCGGCGAACGAAGCCACGATCGCCGAGGAGCTGCTGGCTGCGCAGGGCTCGCCCGTCGATCTCGGCGGCTACTTCCTGCTGGACGATGTCCGCGCATTGCAGGCGATGCGCCCCAGCGCCACGCTCAACCGACTGCTGGAGGGCTTCACGGGCTGACGCTCCAACACAGCGAAAGCGATGCGGGCGCTCCCCCTCGGGAGCGCCTCGCCTATTCTGGGTTGCCGGGCCGGGGATCGACCCCCTTCGCATCCAGCGCTCCGCGGCCCACGACGTTCCGCCGGGGGGTGCTGACATGAGCTCGAACACGCTGATCGGATTCGTCGCTGTGGTGGCCCTGTTGCTGCTCTGGAGCTACTACTCGAAGCAGCGCGGGTTCGGCGGCGGCCTCGCCGCCGCACTCGTCATGCTCGTGATCCTGGGGGCGATCGCGCTCTTGATCGTGCGGCTGCTCCATTTGGGCCCGTGAGCGACGGTTGGCCGCTGTGGATGCAGCCGACGAAGGCAGCGTCCTAGATCCGTGTGAGCTGCGTCGGGACGTCGGGGAGGCGGCCCGCTACGACCGGCTCGAGCAGCTCGGCCAGCCCTTCGGGGAAGAACACGGCGGGCGAGTCCCGAATCTCGTCGAGCGTTCACCACGCGGCTTGTCCAATGGCGGCGCGCCCGGCCCATGGCGGCCTTGACGCCACCGTCGTGCACGAGCGTAAGCGAAGGCGCTTGTCCAACGCCAGCGCCTGCGGCGCTCGCCATGGCGAAGAGGCGAAGTACCCTGGAGACATCGGCTAAGAGAGGAGCGCGACCGGCATGGCAGTCAACGCGCGAACGGTGAAGGCGCCACGCGGCGTCGAACGCACCTGCAAGGGCTGGCAGCAAGAGGCAGCGCTGCGCATGCTGATGAACAACCTCGATCCGGAGGTTGCCGAGAAGCCCGAGGAGCTCATCGTCTACGGGGGAAGTGGCAAGGCGGCGCGCAGCTGGGAGGCGTTCGACGCCATCGTGGCGACCTTGAGGCGGCTGGAGAACGACGAGACGCTGCTCATCCAGTCGGGCAAGCCGGTGGGCGTGTTCCGCACGCACGAGATGGCGCCCCGGGTCCTCATCGCCAACGCCATGCTGGTGCCGGCGTGGGCCACCTGGGAGGAGTTCCGGCGACTGGAGGCCGCCGGTCTGACGATGTTCGGCCAGATGACGGCCGGCTCCTGGATCTACATCGGCACGCAGGGCATCCTCCAGGGCACCTACGAGACCTTCGCGGAGGCGGCCAGCCAGCACTTCGGCGGCAGCTTGCGCGGGCGTTGGACGCTCACCGCCGGCTGCGGCGGCATGGGCGGCGCCCAGCCGCTGGCGGTGACCATGAACGGGGGCGTGTGCCTGATCGTCGAGGTGGATCCCGACCGCCTCGAGCGGCGCCTGAAGACGCGCTACCTCGACGAGGTCGCGGGCGACCTGGACGACGCCCTGGCGCGCGTGGAGCGCTACGTCGAGGCAGGCGAGGCGCGTTCGGTGGGCCTGCTGGGCAACGCCGCCGACATCTTTCCCGAGCTGGCGCGGCGCGGCCGCGTGCCCGACCTCACCACCGATCAGACCTCGGCGCACGACGCGCTGAACGGCTACGTCCCCAACGGCCTCACGCTGGCCGAGGCCCGGGACCTGCGCCGGCGCGACCCCGACGCCTACATCGCTCGCGCCAAGGCCAGCATGGCCGAGCACGTGCGCGCCATGCTCGCTCTCCAGCAGCAGGGCTCGGTCGTCTTCGACTACGGCAACAACATCCGGCAGCAGGCCAAGGACGTGGGCGTGGACAACGCCTTCGACTTTCCTGGCTTCGTACCCGCCTTCGTGCGGCCGCTGTTCTGCGAGGGCAAGGGGCCGTTCCGCTGGGCGGCGCTGTCGGGCGACCCGGCCGACATCGACCGCATCGACCGCGCCATCCTGGAGGCGTTCCCTGAAGACGAGCGGCTGACGCGCTGGATCCACATGGCGAGCGAGCGCGTCGCCTTCCAGGGCCTGCCCGCGCGCATCTGCTGGCTCGGTTACGGCGACCGGGCCAAGCTGGGGCTCATCATGAACGAGCTGGTGGCCTCCGGCGAGGTTAGCGCCCCCATCGTGATCGGCCGCGACCACCTCGACAGCGGCTCGGTGGCCTCACCCAACCGCGAGACCGAGGCCATGCGCGACGGCAGCGATGCCATCGCCGACTGGCCGATCCTCAACGCGCTGCTGAACACCGCCGCGGGCGCGAGCTGGGTATCGGTGCATCACGGCGGCGGCGTGGGCATCGGCTACGCCATCCACGCCGGCATGGTGGTGGTGGCCGACGGCACGCCTCAGGCCGCCGAGCGCCTCGAGCGCGTGCTCACCACCGACCCGGGCAGCGGCGTGATGCGTCACGCCGACGCCGGCTACCCGCAGGCGATCGACACTGCGCGCGCCAAGGGCATCGACCTGCCCATGCTCGAGACCGGTCGACGGTGATGGACGCGCGACCCCGCGGCGCGCCCGCTGCGAACCGGGGCACCGCCAAGGCCAGCTTGCTGGTTCGGCACGCCGATCAGTTGCTGAGCGTTGCCGGCTTCAGCCAGGCGCCTGCCACCGGCTCGCGCCTCGCCGAGGTGGGGCTGATCGAGGACGGGGCCGTGGCGGTGTCGGGCGAGACGGTGATCGCCGTCGGCCACAGCGATGAGGTAGAACGATCGGTATCGATCGCGAGCGATGCGCAGCTGATCGACGCCCGCGGCATGGTCGTGCTGCCGGGCTTCGTGGACCCGCACACGCACCTGGTCTACGCCGGCAGCCGCGAGCGTGAGTTCCCATTGCGGCTTCGCGGCGCAAGCTACCTGGAAATCCTGCAGGCGGGAGGCGGCATCCTCGCCACCGTCGCCGCCACCCGCGCCGCCGACGAGGGTGCCCTGGCCGAGCAGGCGCGAGCACGGCTCGACACCGCGCTCGCCCACGGCACCACGACGCTCGAGATGAAGAGCGGCTACGGTCTCGACACCGCCACCGAGCTCAAGCAGCTTCGCGCAGCCCGGCGCGCCGGCGACGGCCACGGCGTGCGCACGCTGCGCACCTTCATGGCCGCGCACGCCGTGCCTCCGGAATACGAAGGCCATCCCGACGACTATCTCGACCTCGTCGTCGAGGAGATGCTCCCGGCCGTGACCGGCGCGGGGCTCGCGACGTTCTGCGACGTGTTCTGCGAAGCGGGCGTGTTCACGCTTCGGCAGTCGCGGCGACTGCTGGAGGCGGGCCGGGCCCACGGCCTGACGCCCAAGCTCCACGCCGACGAGCTGGCGGACTCGGGCGGCGCCGGGCTGGCCGCGGAGCTGGACGCGGCTTCGGCCGACCACCTGGTCTACGCCTCGACGGACGGGCTGGCGCGCATGGCCGACGCCGGCGTCCCGGCGGTGCTGCTGCCCGGCACGACCTTCAGCTTGATGGGAAGCCGCTACGCGCCGGCGCGCGCCATGATCGACGGCGGCGTGCCGGTAGCGCTGGCGACCGATGCCAACCCGGGCTCGAGCCCGACCGAGTCCATGCAGATGATCCTCAACCTCGCCTGCCTGCAGCTGCGCCTGTCACCGGAGGAGGCCATCGTGGCAGCCACCATCAACGCCGCGCACGCCCTCGGCCTGGGCACCGAGGTCGGCTCCATCGAGGTCGGCAAGCGCGCCGACCTGGTGCTCTACGACGCACCGAGCTACCCCTATCTCGCCTACCACTACGGCACCAACCTCGCCGCGAGCGTGATCGCCGGCGGGCGCGTGGCCTGGCAGCGGGCGGCGCCGGCATGAGCGGGCGCGACCCGGGCGAGCTCAGCCCCACCGGCGTCGCCACGTTCTACAAGGCGCCTCTACTCGAAGGCCTGGACGACGCCGACGGAACGATCGCTTTCCTGGGCGTACCGCACGACCTCGGCGTCGGCTACCGGCCGGGGGCGCGCTTCGGTCCGCGCGCCGTGCGCGAGGCGTCCACGCGGCTCGGGCCCATCGGCGCCGAGGGTTACTTCGATGTCGAACGTGGCCGCCGGTTGCTGGCCGGCCGGCGCCTGGTGGACGCAGGCGACGTGAACGTGCTCCGCAGCGACCCGGCCGCCAGCCTGGCCGCCGTGGAGGCTGCGGTCGGGCGCCTGGTTGACGCAGGCGCCTTCCCGGTCGTCTTCGGCGGCGACCACTCCGCCACCGGAGCCGCCGTGCGCGCCTTGGCCGCGGGCGGCGCGGACGGGCCCGCCGAGCTGTGCGTGCTGCAGATCGACGCCCACCTCGACTTCACCGCCGACGTCGCCGGCAACCCGCACACCAGCAGCAGCCCGCTCAGGCGCGCGTCCGAGACGTCCGGCGTGGGGCGCATCCTGCAGGTTGGCATCCGCGGTCCGCGCACCCCTGAGGATGCCTATCGCGACGCGCTGGCGAACGGCAATCTGGTGCTGACCCGCGAGCAGCTGCGCACCCCCGCGAGCTGGGAAGGCCTGCTGGAGGCGCTGGCATCGTGCCCGCGCTGCTACGTCACCCTCGACATGGACGCCTTCGACCCGGCATTGGCGCCGGGCGTCTCCTCGCCGGAGCCGGACGGCCTGGACTACCGCGAGGTGCGGCGGCTCCTGCGGGAAACCGCGCAACGCACGCAGATCGTGGCCTTCGACGTCATGGAGACCAACCCGATGGTCGACCCCGGCAGCACCACCGCCTACCTGGCGGCGCTGGCGGCACTGGAGTTCCTGGGCGCGATCTTCTGATAGCGGGCGTGGCGGGGCGCGACGTCGCCCCTCTCAGGAGCGGCCGTCACGCGACAACGGAGCGGAGTTCTCTCCGGCGCCGTCCAGCCTGCCGAACGGCGGCGCCTTCCAAGGCGCGACGCTGCGCCCCAAAGCCACCACACGCAACCACCACGTCCCTGGCCTCGAGTGCGCCGCCCGCTCCTCGTCGCGCTTCCTCACGACCTCCCGCAGTTGAGCCGTGCGTTTGAGGAGAGCCTTGCGCTCCCGCCACAGGGTCCACTGCGTGCTTCCCCGATCGAACGGCATGGTGCCTCCCTCGCATCGACTCATTGCAGCCCGCAGCGACCGGTTCGTGGTCACGCCGACCGCCACCCGAACCACCACTGTGGTCGCGCCAGCCGTCACACCGACCGCCACCCACGCCGCCACCAGCATCCAAGTCGCCGGTGCTAGACTGGGCTCCTCGAACGAGAGGACGCCACCAACACAGGAGGGGTGGGATGGCTGTCAATCTCGCCGCGGAAGAGCCCGTGTTCGGGCCCTGGCTGGCGCGACGCCGGAGGATCCTGGACCTGACGCAAGCGGAGCTGGCGAAGCGCGTAGGCTGCTCCGAATCGACGATCCGCAAGCTCGAGGCCGACGAGCGCCGCCCATCGAAGCGCGTCGCGACCTCGCTCGCATCGGTCCTCCAGGTTCCCGACGCCGAAACGGCCGCCTTTGTGGCATTCGCCCGCTCGGGCTGGTCGGACCGCCCGCCGGAGAGCCGCCTGGCCGGCACGGAGTTCCCGTGGCTCGTCGGCCGAAACTTCCCGGCCGTTCGGCAGGCTGGCTCGCGGCCAGGCTCTACAGGCGCCGTACCGGCCGACAGGAGATCAGCAAGTCTGGAACCACCTCCAGCGATACACGTTGGCGGCGCGCCGTTCGTGGCACGTCATCGGGAGCTATCGCGCTTGGATCGCGCGCTCGAACTGGCTTTGGCGGGTCGCGGCCAGGTACGCCTCATCGCGGGCGAGGCCGGGCAGGGAAAGACGGCACTGTTGGCGGCGTTCGCACGGCGCGTCGGGCGGGCCCACCCGGAGCTGGTGACCGCGTCAGGGAGCTGCAACGCCTATACAGGCAGCGGCGATCCCTTCCTGCCCTTCCGCGACATCCTGGAGGAGCTCACAGCACCCTTGGGTCGGGGATCGGACGGCGTCTGTGCAACAAGCTCGGCGCCGGGCCCGCTGCGCGGCAAGGTCCCGTTCGTCGTTGTCGAGACGCTGCTGAAACACGGCCCGCACCTGATGGATGCCTTGGTGCCCACCGCGACCCTCGAACGGCTCGCCGAAGCCGGGCTCGTGCCTGCGGACCTCCTTGCCTCGTTACGTTCGGAGGGCGCGCTGTCGCTCCGGCGCATCGCCGGCGCGCCGGGCGAGCACGCCCTGTGCAAGGAGGCAACCGCAGTACTCACGCGGGTCTCGCGGCACGCACCGTTGCTCCTGCTGCTCGACGATATGCAATGGGCGGACCGCAGTTCCCTCGACCTGCTGCTCCATCTCGGCAGGTCGGTCGGTCAGAGTCCCATCCTGATACTCGTCGCCTTCAGGCCGCCCAACGCGGCCATTCCGCAAGGCGACGATGGGTACCCACTGCGCCAGTTGACCCGGGAGGTCGCACGCCTCTTCGAGGACGCCGCGATCGACCTCGACCTCGCCGATGGCCGCGCCTTCCTCGACGCCTGGCTCGACAGCCGGCCGAACCGGCTGGGACCCGAGTTCCGTGCCGCTCTCCTGCACCAGACCGGCGGCCAACCGCTGTTCACCATCGAGTTGCTTCGTGCGATGCAGCAGCGGGAGGAGTTGACCTTGGACGCGGCCGGCCGCTGGGTCAGCGTTCCCGATGTCCGCTGGGATGCGTTGCCGGCGCGCGTGTCGGGCGCCCTGGCAGAGCGCATCGAAAGGCTCGATGCGCCCTGCAGGACCCTGCTCCGCGTCGCCTCGGTGGAAGGCGAAGCGTTCACCGCCGAGGTGGCTGCCCGCGTGCTCGGCGAGGATCCGGCCACCATCGCCCCTCTGACGACACAGTTGGATCGGGACCAGCGGCTCATCGAGGCGACCGGCGTCACGCGCGCGGCAACGGGTGTCCTGTCTCGCTTCCGTTTCCGTCACAACCTCATCCAGCGCTACGTTTACGACGGTCTCGGCGAGAGCGAGCGGGTCTACCTGCACGAAGGCGTCGGCGCAGCCATCGAGACCCTGTTCGGTTCCGACGTAGAGCCACTCGCGGTTGCCTTCCACTATCGCCGTGCCCACGCACCCGCCCGGGCAGCCCGCTTCCAACGTCTGGCTGGTGACCGGGCGACGGTCTCTGGTGCCTTAGGTCAGGCCATCGCCCACTATCAGGAGGCGCTCGCCCACTGGCCCGAGAACGATCCCGGCTCACGCGCGGGCCTTCTACGAGACCTAGGCACGTGCCAGTTCGACCACGGGCTACTCGAGGATTCCGAGAAGACGCTGGAGGCTGCCCACGGCGCCTTCCAGGCGCTTGGCGATACCCGGGCGGCAGGCGCCGTCGAGACGGCACTGGGTCGGACCTACCACGAACGCGGGGACCACGCCCGCGGCCTCGAGACCTGCCAGCGGGCCGTCGCGGCGCTCGACGGGGAGTGCGAGACAGGCGAGCTCGCCATGGCCCTTGTCCTGACCGCTGCTCTGTACATGGTGGCGAGCGATTACGCTCCCGCTCTCGACCTCGGGACGCGTGCGCTCAGCATGGCTGAACGCGTTCGTGCCGACAACGTGCGCGCAGGCGCTCTGGTTGTGGTCGGAACCGTCCTCGCTTCAGTCGACCCGTCGCGCCGAGACGAGGGTTTCGCCATGCTCGACGAAGCCCGCAGCCTCGGCGACCGCGTGGGGGCAGTGCAGTTCGCTTGCGATGCGGTCATCAACAGTGGCCTCCGCCTGCTCGCCGTGGACCGTTTCGCCCGTGCGAGGCGCCAGTTCCACCGCTCGAGGACGTACGCGCGGATGCGCCAGATCGGCCTGGTCGACGCCTGGGCGGAGTACGGCTTGTGGCTCTTGGACTGGCGCCGCGGCGATTGGAAGCGAGCCCTTCGGCGTCTTCCCAGCGTCCAGAAGCTGGCAGGAGGAAGCGGGGAGTGGAACAGGGGCCGCTCCAGGCTCCAGGTAGAGTTGGCCGCCACGGATATCGATCTCGGCCGAATAGAGGTTGCAGCCGCCCGGCTGGATGCCCATGAGCCGTGGCTGAGCCGCAACACCATGGAACACGGCAGGGCCCCGTATCTCCGGGAGCGCCTGCGCGTGGCCATCGCGCGAAGTCGTGAGCGAGAGGCCGACGGCGTGATCAACAGCCTCCTCGACATGCTGGGCGAGCGGCCCACCCACTCGGACAAGGTGATGGCGCCACTGCTCACGGCCGTCCACTGGCTCGCCCGTCGCCGGGCCCCGGGCGGAGCGGCCGCCACATTCGTGGCCGTGCTGGAACAGGCCGAGCGCCAGTACGGATCGGCGACTGCCCGTGCCACCGCGGCCGAGGCTCACGGCGTGCTCGCCGATGTGGCAGGCGATACGGGCGCGGCATCCGCTCACTACCTCGAGGCGGCAGGGCTCTGGGCGGCCGCGGGGTTCTCGCTCGACGAAGTACGCGCCCAGGGTCTGGCAGCGCACGCACTCGCGAGTCTCGAGCGGGAAGGCGAGGCAGCCGCCGCGCGCGCCCGAGGGGAGGCGCTCTTGGCAGCGTTGAGCGCGCAACTACCTTCTAAGGCCCTCGTGCGCTCGTTCCGCAGCCGGGCCTGGCCGCTCGTTGACGACCCGGGCGACGCCTTGCCGTGACGCAAGCTCCCGCCGGCGTCGAGTCAGGGCGGGTTGGCACGCCCCCCCGCGCGCCCGCGTCGCGTCCGTAGCAGCTGCTCGGCCAGCCGCCGAGGTGCTGGCGCGGCAGGCCAGGGCACGCTCCGGCCCGGCGCTAGACTGGGGCCCGTGCCGGCCGCGCTCGCCCCCTTCCACCCGCTGGTCAGGCGCTGGTTCGAGGCCGAGGTCGGGAAGCCCACCACGGTCCAGGCTGCGGCCTGGCCACTGATCTCGGGCGGCGAGCATGCGCTGGTCACCGCGCCCACCGGCAGCGGCAAGACACTTGCCGCCTTCCTGTACGCGCTCGACCGGCTGGCCACCGGCGCCTGGGAAACGGGCGCCACGCGCGTGCTCTACGTGTCCCCGCTCAAAGCCCTCAACAACGACGTGCAGCGCAACCTGCTCACCCCCCTGGCGGGGCTCGAGCGCACCTTCGAGGACGCCGGCAGGAGCTTACCGGGGCTGGGCGTGCTGACACGCAGCGGGGACACGCCCCAGTCCGAGCGCCGGCGCATGCTGAGGCGCCCGCCCGAGATCCTGATCACCACGCCGGAGAGCCTCAATCTGCTGCTCTCCAGCGCCGGCGGCGAGCGCCTGCTCACCGCCCTGGAGACGGTGATCCTCGACGAGATCCACGCCGTGGCCGGGTCCAAGCGCGGCACGCACCTGATGACGGCGGTCGAGCGCCTCACCATGCTCTCCGGCGAGTTCCAGCGGATCGCGCTGTCGGCCACGGTGCGCCCGCTGGAGCGGGTGGCCGAGTTCGTGGGAGGCTACCGGCGGAGCGGCGTCGGCAACGCCTCCAGCTACGCGCCGCGACCCGTCCGCATCGTCGAGGCGGCCATGCCCAAGCGCTACGAGCTTCACGTGGCGTTCCCCGTTCGCCAACCGCAAGACCCTGTGGAGGGCTCGATCTGGCCGGCCGTGGCGCGCGACCTCAAGCGCCGGCTGGCAGGCGCGCGCTCCACGCTGGTGTTCTGCAACAACCGCGCCTTGACCGAACGGCTCACCCTGCTGCTCAACCGCGACGAGCCCGCACCCATCGCCTACGCCCATCACGGCGCGTTGTCGCGCGAGCTGCGCCTGGAGGTGGAGGCGCGCCTCAAGGCCGGCGAGCTGAAGGCCATCGTGGCCACCGCCAGCCTCGAGCTCGGGATCGACGTCGGCGCCGTGGAGCAGGTGGTGCTGGTGCAGACGCCGCCGTCCGTCGCGGCCGCCCTGCAACGCTTGGGGCGCGCCGGGCACCGGGTGGGCGAAGCCAGCCGCGGGGTGCTCCTCGCCAGCTACGGCCACGACGCGCTCACCGGAGCGGTCCTGGCGGGCATGGTCGCGGCAGGCGACATCGAGGAGGTGCGGCCGATCCGCGGAGCCCTCGACGTGCTCGCCCAGGTGCTGGTGTCCATGACCGGCCTGCGGGGCTGGGACGCGGACGAGTTGTATGCGGCGGTGCGTGAGAGCTGGCCCTACGCCGATCTCGCCCGGCGCGAGTTCGATCTGGTGGTGGAGATGCTGGCGGGGCGCTTCGAGGACACGCGGGTGCGCGAGCTTCGGCCGCGGCTCTCGATCGACAGGCTGGAGAACAATGTCGAGGCGCGGCGCGGCGCGCTGCAGGTGCTGTACGCCTCCGGCGGGACCATCCCCAACCGCGGTTACTACCAGCTCAGGCACGCCGGCAGCCGCGCCCGCATCGGCGAGCTGGACGAAGAGTTCGTGTGGGAGGCGCGCGTCGGCGATGCCTTCACGCTAGGTAGCCAGGGCTGGCGCATCGAAGGCATCACGCACAACGACGTGCTCGTGCTGCCGACCGCGAGGACCGCGGGCGCGCCCTTCTGGAAGGGCGAGGCGCTGGACCGCGACAGCCACCTGGCGGAGGCCATCGCCGAGCTGCTCGAGCGGGCCGACGGCTGGCTGGGCGGCGACGACGCGGCGGGCCGCCTGCGCCGGGCGCTGCCCCTCGAGACCGCCACCGCCGAGGCCGTCGCCGCCCATTTGCAGCGCCAGCGCGCCGCCACGGGGACGCCCCTGCCCCACCGCCACCACCTCGTGGTGGAACGGGTGGAGGCGGGCTGGGGCGAGGGCGAGGGATTGCAGGTCATCCTCCACACGCAGTGGGGAGGCCGCGTCAACCGCCCCTTCGCGCTGGCGCTCGCCGCCGCCTGGGAGCAGCGCCACGGCCACCGTCTCGAGGTCGCCCCGGCCAACGACGCCGTCGGCGTGATGGTGCCCGGCGACGAGGATCCCCGGGCCCTGCTCGAGCTGGTCGACGCCGACAACCTCGACGCCCTGCTGAGGACCGGCCTGGGCCGCAGCGGCTTTTTCGGCGCGCGCTTCCGTGAAGCGGCCGGCCGCGCGCTGCTGGTGACCCGTGCCGGGCCACAGCAGCGCCTGCCGCTGTGGGTGACGCGGCTCCGGGCGCAGAAGCTCCTCAGCGCGGTGTGGAGCCTGCCCGACTTCCCGATCCTGCTGGAGGCATGGCGGACCTGCCTGCAGGACGAGTTCGATCTGGAGACGCTCAGGCAGCGGCTGCGAGAACTGGCCGAAGGACGCATCGCGGTGTCGGTCGCCGCCACGATCGAAGCCAGCCCCTTCGCCGCGTCCCTGGTATGGGGACAGACCAACAGCTTCATGTACATGGACGACACGCCGGGCGCCTTCGCCGGCAGGCCCTCCGGCCTGCGCGGCGAGCTGCTGGCCGAGGTGGCGCGCTCGCCGGAGCTGCGGCCACCGCTCCCACGCGAGCTGATCGCCGCGTTCGAACGCAAGCGCCAGCGCCTCGAGCCGGGGTACCAGCCCGCGTCCATGCGCGAGCTCTTCGACTGGGTCAAGGAGCGGGTGCTCGTTTCCGAGCCGGAGTGGCTCGAGCTCGCCGCGCAGCTTCCCTTCGAGCCGCTCGAGGCGCTCGAGGGACCCCTCGCCTGGCTCGAGCCGCCCGGCGCCGAGCACCGCGCGGTGATCGCGCTGGAGGATGAGGACCGGCTGCGCGCCGCGCTAGGGCTCGGCGAGGCCGCCGAGCCGGGCGCGTTGGAACGCCTGCTGGCGCAGTGGCTGCAGGCCTACGGCCCGCTGGACGTCGACTACCTCCGCGCCGTGTGGGGCATCTCCCCCACCGAGCTCGACGGCACGCTCGACGCCCTGGTGGAGACCGGCACGGTCGAGCGCGGCAGCCTCAGCGAGGGTGGCAGCGACGAGGTCTGCGACCTGGAGAACCTGCAGACGCTGCTGGCCATGCTGCGCAGGCGGGCCGTTCCCACGCTGCAGCCGCGGCCGCTCGCGACGCTGCAGCCGTTCCTGGCCGAGCGCCAGGCGGTGGGGCGAGCGGCTTCGCTCGCTGACGCGCTCGAGCCGCTGCTCGCCTACCCAGGGGCGGCGGAGTTGTGGGAGAGCGAGATCTTGCCCGCCCGCCTGCCGAATTACGATCCACGCGCCCTCGACGAGCTCATGGAGGACACCGGCCTGGCGTGGCTGGGCGCGGGCGAGCGGAGCGTGTGCTTCGCCCTTCCCGACGAGGTGCCGTTGCTAACGTCGGCTGAGGCGGCATCCGGAGCGCCGTCCGCCTGGCGGGGTCTTGGGACCGGACGCCGCCCCGGCCAGCCGGAGCCGCCGCCGTCCACGGACGCTGCGCAAGGCGCCGACGCCGGGCCTGCTGGGCACGAGGCCGATGTCGCGCCCGCCGATGCCGAGGCGCTGCGTGCACGGCTGGCACCTCTGTTTCCCGACCCCCTGGGGCGATACGGCTTCGAGGCGTTGGCGGGGCGAGCCGGCCTGGGCACCGCCGACCTGGCGCGGCTGCTGTGGTCGGGGGTGTGGACAGGTGTGGTGGCCAACGATGCCGCCTCGACGCTCAGGCAGGGGATCGCCAACCGCTTCCGGCCGGCCGACGCCGTGGCGGGCCGCTCACGCGGCGGCCCGGCGGCTGCCGGCCGCACCAGGCCCGGTCGCGGCGCCTTCGCCCGCTGGCGCACCAGCCGGCCGTTCACGGGAAGTTGGCGCCTGCTGGACCCGCCTCCGACGGAGGAGGACGCCCTCACCGCCCTGGAGCGCGACAAGGACAGGGTAAGGCTGGTGTTGGAACGCTACGGCGTGGTGTTCCGGGAGCTGCTCGACCGGGAGCTGCCGGCCTTCCGTTGGGGCCGGCTCTTTCGCGCACTGCGCGTGATGGAGTTGTCCGGCGAGGTGACGGGCGGGCACTTCTTCGAGGGCGTGCCGGGACTGCAGTTCGCCGACGCACGAGCCCTGAGCGAGCTGCAAGCCGGCGTCGAAGCACGCGTGTACTGGCTCGACGCAGCCGACCCCGCCGCGGTGACCGGTCTGGGGCTCGAGGGACTGCGCGCGCAGATGCCCGCCCGCGTGCCCTCGACGCATCTCGCCTTCCGCGGCGCGGACCTGCTGGTCCTCTCCAAGCGCAACGGCAGCGAGCTCAGCATCGAGGCCGCCCCCGACGACCCGGACCTGCCGGCGCTTCTCGGCTTCCTTCCGCATCTGCTCCAGCGCGCCGAGCGGCCGCGCCGGCATCTCACCGTCCGGCGCGTCAACGCCGTGCCCGCCGCAACGAGCCCGTATCGCGCCGCCATCGAGCGGTTGGCGGACGTCACCGCCGAAGGTGACGCCCTGAGCCTGTTCAAGCGCTACTGATCCCGGCAGGCGCACCGCACCTGCACCTCGTCTTCACTTCGGCATGCCAGGCGCCCGTAGAATGTGCAGGTAGTGACTTCTGCTTGGGGGATCAACCTGCTTGGCGTGCCTAGCGTGCGCCGGCACGATCAGGCGCCGGAACCGCTAGAACGGAAGGCGTCCGCACTCCTCGCCTACGTGGCCATCGAGGGACCGACCTCGCGCGCGACGCTGGCGGGCTTGCTGTGGCCGAACGTGGTGGACGCACGCGCGCGCAACAACCTGCGACAGCTGCTCCACCGCCTGCGCGCCTACGAAGGGCTCCTCGACGCGGGCACGGACGTGCGCCTGGGCGCGATCGAGGCGGACGTGAGCCAGCTCAGCCACCTGCACGAACGCGGTGACGCCGCGACCATCGCCGATGGCTGGAGCGCCGAGGCGCCGGAGCTGCTTCGAGGACACGCCTTCGACGACTGCCCGGACTTCGCGGAGTGGTTGGCGGCCGAGCGCGCACGCATCATGGGCACCGTCACGCGAGCGGTCGAGGCCGAGGCGGAACGTCACGAGGCCGCCGGTAACGTGCGCCGCGCGCTCGATCACGCCCAGCGGCTGATCGCGCTCGATGCGCTCTCGGAGAGAGCCTACAGGCGGGTCATGCGCCTGCACTACCTGTCGGGGGACCGGGGGCAGGCGCTGGAGACCTACCGCCGCTGCAAAGAGATGCTGAGCACGACGTTCGGGGTGGAACCGCTGCCCGACACCCTGGAGCTGGCGCGCGCCATCGACGCGGGAAGCGTAGAGGTCCTGCCGCGGCCCGAAGCGCGCGAGTTGCCGGTCGCCCTCATGCGCCCGCCACGACTGGTCGGACGGGAGGCGGCATGGAGCCGCCTCGAAGCCGCCTGGCAACGAGTTCGCACCATCGTCGTGGTGGGCGAAGCGGGCATCGGGAAGACGAGGCTCGTGCACGACTTCGTTCGCAGCAAGGGGCCGTTCCTCGCGTCGAAAGGCATGCCCGGCGAGAAGAACGTGCCGTACGCGGCGATCGCTCGTCGCTTCGGCGACCTCCTGCGGGCCGAGCCGGAGATCGCTACCGAGGACTGGGTGCGCTCGGAGCTGGCGCGCCTCCTACCCGACATGTTCCAGGTGCCCGCCGGGCTGGCCCCCATCGGTGACGAACCCCAGAAGCTGCGTCTGTTCGAGGCGATGGCGACTGTGCTGCGGCGTGCGCTCGAAGACAAGGTCGCCCTGGTCAACGACGATCTGCACCTCTGGGACGAGGCCAGCTTCGACGTGGGCACCTACTTCATCTCGCGCTTCGCGGACTCGCATGCGCATTCCGTCGGCACCCTTCGTGCCGAGGAGATGAACCGGGACCGGTTGCGTGAGGTCGAGCGAGCGGTCGAGGCCGGCATGGCCGAGATCATCGAGCTCCAACCGCTCGATGTCGAGCAGCTCGGACAGCTCGTGAGCGAGGTGGTGGGCGACGCCGCCGCCCCGCCCGCCACGGAGGTTCTGAAGCTGTCTGGCGGCAACCCGTTCTACGCGTTGGAGTTCCTCAGGAGCCGTTGGGGCGCCGAGGACTGGACGCGGACCCCGGCGTCGGCGAGCTCGTCCAGCGACGACGCCTCCGGGGTCCTCGATCAACGTCTCAGGCGGTTGTCCGGGGCGGCCCAGGACCTGCTGCGGGTGCGGGCCTTCAGCGGCACGTCGTTCACAACGGAACTGGCGGTTGCGGTCCTGGAGACCTCCCGGAGTGAGGTGGAAGCCGCTCTCTCCGAGCTCCAGCGACAGCGTCTGGTCGGCGCGGATCTCGAGGGGCACGAGCTGGTGTACGAGGCCGTGACGCGCCGTACCCCGCCTGAGGCGCGGCGACTGTGGCACCAGCGTGTCGCCGTGCACATGGCCGCCTTCGGGGCGCGGCCGGCAGCCATCGCCACGCAGTACCTGGCCGCCTGGCAGCCCGCTACCGCCTTCCCGTTCCTGCTGCGCGCGGGCGCCGACGCCAGGGCCGTGTACGCGTTGGATGAGGCCAGGCGCTGGTTCTTGAAGGCTCTATGGGCGGCGAGCGACGACCGCCAGCGGGCCGAGGCGTTGCTGGCCGTGGACGACGTGGCCGGCCAGCGCGGCCCCGGCGACGAAGCGAGCGCGGTGCTCGACGAGCTGGAACGGCTTGCGGGCGCCCTCCAGGAACCGACCCTCCTGATCGAGTCCGCGTTGCGACGCGCACGCTTGCTGACGCTGCGCGGCGACCATGCCACGGCGAGTCGCCTCGCGACGGAAGCCTACGACGAAGCCGCGCGTCTCGGCGATCCGGAGAGGGCCGAGCGCGCGCGGCTCACGCTCGGCGACCTCGCCTACTTCGCAGGGCGTTTTGACGAAGCGCAGCAGCACTTCCTGGACGCCACCGCGTCGGCGAGCGATACCGGGCGGCTGCGCGCATTCCAACGGCTCGGCGCCCTCGAGGGCATGCGCGGCGATCTGGACGCGGCCGTCGGGCACCACCGCCAGGCCCTGACGCTGGCGCGCAAGCGCAACGACCTGCCGCTGGTGGCGACGCTGCTGAACAGCGTGGGCGCCGATCGTGAGCGCCTGGGCCAATACGACGAGGCAACGCGCGACTTCCGCCGGGCCGCCGACGTCGCCATACGTGTCGGGGATCGGCGCACTGCGGCGATCGCCCGCGCCAACGCATCCTTGACCTTTGTCAATCGCGGCGATCTGGCTGCGGCGTTGCTCGCGGCCGAGGCCGCGCTGGAGGCCGCTCGTCCGCTCGGAATCGACCGCGCCGTCGCGATGGCGCACTTCGTGCACGGCTACGCTCTGCGGCGGCTGGGCCGTTCGGCAGCGGCGCGCAACGCACTGGCCCAGGCCGTGCGTCTGCGCGAAGCGGCACGGGACATCCGGGGCGCCTTGGTGGCGAAGTTCAACCTCGTGGCCATGGCGCTCGAGCTCCCCGCGGGCCTCGCGGCCCCCGCCACCGACGCAGCGGCGCCGAGCCAGACCCAGGGCAACCCACCCGGTGAGGGACCTGCCGAGGACGCCGAGGCCATTCTGGCGGAGCTCGAAGGGCTCGACATCCCGCAGTTCTGCGCCTGGTGTCACGTGGAGCTGGCGTTCCTGAGCCAGGAGCCGGACACGGCGCGGGCGCACCTCGAGCGCGCGGTCGAGCTCGAGCGCGGCCCGCACTTCACGTTCGCGGCCCAGGCTGCGCACCTGCGTGCCGACCTGCTCGCGGGCGATGCAGCCGCGATCAAGACCGCGCGCACGCGGCTGGCCGACGGCACCAACGGCGCGGTCTACCTCGAGTCCAGTCTCGCGCAGCTGCTGCTGGCGTGCTCGTCGCGCTCCGGGTCGGAGCGCGACGAGCACCTGGCTGAGGCGCACGGCCGCATCCGGGCCGAGGTCGGCGCCCTCGGCGAGGAGGCGGCGCGCGCCCGCCTGGCGTATCTCGAGCAGCGCGTGCCCGAAGTCGGCTGAGGCGCGCCTCCGTCGGCAGCATCCGCACCCTGACCGACGAGTCCGGAGCACCCCGGGGGTGCCGGTCCCGGCCCTCAGATGGCTGGCCGATCCGTGGCCCGGCCCCGGCGCGCCCGGCGCGGGAGCGTGCCCCGGCGCGTTGCCCCGCGCTCGTCCGCCGTCGTAAAATGCCGGACGCGGACGGATCGCGCTGCCGCCCGCCACATCGCGCGCCCGTAGCTCAGCTGGATAGAGCAGGGGACTCCTAAGCCCAAGGTCACAGGTTCGAATCCTGTCGGGCGCACCACCTTCATCGGCGACCGGCAACGCGACCGCCAGCGGCGCGCCGGCGCCTGCCCTGGCCGTTGCGGTATGCGGCCGCCATCATCGCCGCCGCGTAGATGCCCCAGTTCTGACCGATGACGAGCACGTAGGTGACGAGCGCCAGGCCGAACAGCGCCGCCTTGGCGAGCCGCGCGCCTCTCCCCCGGTCGTGGTTGCCGCGGTCGCCCGCGCCTCCATGGCGCGCGGGCCAGCTACCGTTCGTGGGATTCATGCGCGCTCCGCTCGAGAGACTCGTCGTGGCCGGCACGAAACACCGCCACACAGCCTCGCCTCCATACTAGGCTTGGCGCCAGGCGCCACCCGTGTCACGCCAGACCCGCCACCGACGCGGTGGGCGCCCGGGGCCGACGTTCAGACCGGCGGCCCGAGCGGCAACCGCACGGCCCGTGCTTCAGGCCGAGGCTGACGGCGTGGGCGTCTTCGGGGGCTCAGCGGCCCATGCCGACCAGCGCACACCGGCAACCCGTCGCCTCACCTACACTGGCGCGTGATCGGACACCTGCTCGCCTTCGTCATCTTCGTCATCGTGCTGGGCTTCTTTCACCTGGTGGCCGGCCACGGCATGGGCATCGTGCCGTCCCTGGTGGTGAGCATCCCGTGCGAGGTCGCGGGCGTCGTGGCCGGCCGCTCGGTGAAGCGCTGGATGGGCGGCGGCTGAGCCCGCGGGCACCGTTCGTCGCTGTAGGGGAAATTCCGACAAGGACGTCGGAAAGCCGGGGATGGATGCCTCCAGGCGCCGACATAGGCTGTTGCCGACATAGGCTGTTGCCGAGGCGGGTCTGCGCTAAGGCGCGCCTCGAGTCGGCGGAAAGGGGGCCAGCATGCTCGTCAGCGACTGGATGGTCGCGGATCCCGTGACGGTGACGCCCGGGACGAAGCTGTTCGAAGCGCAGAAACTGATGCGCGACGGCGGCTTTCGGCGTCTTCCCGTCGTTTCGAGCGGGCGCCTCGTCGGCATCGTGACCGACCGCGACCTGCGCGAGGCGGCACCGTCGAAGGCAACGAGCCTGTCGGTGTTCGAACTCAACTACCTGCTCAGCCGCCTGACCGTCAAGGACGTGATGAAGACGTCCGTGCTGACCATCTCCCCGGACGACCCCATCGAGCGCGCCGCGCTGCTGATGAACGAACACAAGATCTCGGGCCTGCCGGTGGTCGACGCCGGCGTGGTCGTCGGCATCCTCACCATCACCGACCTGTTGCAGGCGTTCGTGTCGCTCCTGGACCTCCAGGAGGGCGGACGCTTGACAGGTCCTCCGGCCGGCGTCGCCGGCATCTGATTTCCGACTCTCCTTCTACCTCCTAGCGCACCCTGCCCGCGGCCTTGTCCGCGGGCAGGCGTTCTGTAGCGGGCACGAGCTACCCCGTCGTCGCGGCGGACTCACAGTCGAGGTTCAGGGAGCGACGGCCGCAGCGATCTCGTCGAGGATCTCGGCCGCCACTCGCTCGACCGCTGCCGCCACCGCCGGCGTGAGGCCCTGGCCGGAGTCGAAGGCCTCACCCTGCACCGCGAAGATCAACAGCCGGCCCGGCATCGCGTCGAGCGCACGAGCCAGCTCGACGACATTTGGAAGTGCGTAGCTGTGCCCGGAAACACCGACGGGGAGGCCACTCAGTTCACCATCGTGGGCGTCGATCCGGAGGTGCGCGCCCGGCTCGAGGGCGCCGTGCATGGCGTCCACCACCACCGCCACCTCCGCGCCCCGCCAGGCGTCGACCAGATCCGCCGGTTCACCCACGTTGACGATCACGCGGACGCCGGGCGCCGCCGTGCGCGCCACGCGAAGGGCCACCGCCGGCCCGACGCCGTCATCGCGCCGCCACTCGTTCCCCAGGCCCGCCACCAGCACGCGGCTCACGGCTCCCGCTCCACGTCGAGTTCCAAGAAGTGCGTCGCGCACGAGATGCAGGGATCGTAGTTGCGAATCGCCTGCTCGCACCTCCACCTGAGCTCGTCATCATCGAGCTCCAGGTGCGCCTCCACGAAACGCGCCAGGTCGGCTTCGATGGCACGCTGGTTCTGGGCCGTCGGCGGGGTGATCACGGCCTCGAGGATGGTGCCGTCATCGGCCAGGGTGTAGCGGTGGTAGAGGACGCCGCGAGGGGCCTCGCTCCACCCGAAGCCGGTGGCCGCGCGCGGCCGCACGGGGGCGGCGGGAGGATCGGGCGGCTGGTAGCGCTCGATCAGGGCGAGAGCCTCCTCCACCGCATACACCACCTCCACGCTGCGCACCACGATGCTCTGGAAGGGGTTGCGGCAGGTCGGTCCGAGGCCGGCGGCGCGCGCCGCGCCTTGCGCTCGCTCGGAGAGCCTGTCGAAGTTCAAGCTGTAGCGTGCCAGCGGGCCGGTCATGTAGCTCTCGCGGCCGCGCAGCACCCCGTGAAGCGCGCTGGAGTGCTCGACGTGCAGCTCGTCGACATGCGCCTCGAACTCGTCCGGCGCGATGTCCAGCCCGCCGTCGGAGACGAGGCGGCCGGACTCGATGGGGTAGCGATCGGCGGCGCGCAGGGCCACGTACTCGTGGTCATGCCGGAAGTCGGGGAACTCGAAGGCGGCGACCCAGCGGACGGTCTCCTCGGCCGCCTCCAGCGCGCGCTCCAGCCGTCCCCGGAGCGCCAGCAGCTGCGGCCTGGTGGGCACGCTGTAGAAGCCGCCCACCCGCATCGTCACCGGGTGAACGGCGCGGCCGCCGATGGTCGCCATCAGCTCGTTGCCGGCCTTCTTCAGCATCAGCCCGCGCTGCACCGTGTCAGGCGCGGCCTTCGCCAGCTCCAGGGCGCTCTCGTAGCCGAGGAAGTCCGGCGCGTGCAGCAGGTAGATGTGAAGCGCGTGGCTCTGAATCCACTCGCCGCAGTACAGCAGCCGCCGGAGATCCCGCACCGCCGGGCTGGCGGTCACCTGGCAGGCGTCCTCCAGCGCGTGCACGGCGCTGGTCTGGTACGCCACGGGGCAGATCCCGCAGATGCGCGACGTGATGTCGGGTGCCTCGGTGAACGAGCGTCCCCGCAACAGCGCCTCGAAGAAGCGCGGCGGCTCGTAGATCTCCAGCGACGCTTCCTCGACGCGCGCGCCCTGGATGCGCACGCGCAGGGCACCCTCACCCTCGACGCGGGCGAGCGCGCCCACCTCGAGGCGCCGCAGCTCCGTCCTGTCAGCCGTCATCCGCGCCCTCCTCGCCCCGCGGCGCGGCGCGCCCGAGCGCTGTCGCCGGCGTCGCAAACGCCGGCGCCGCAGCGTTGAAGGTACGCAGCGCCCGACCGGCCTCGGCTTCGGAGATATCCAGGGTATCCGTCCACCACTTCATCAACGACTCGACGTTGGCGGTTTCGCTGGGGCCGAAGCAGCCGTAGCAGCCTCGGCCGTGCGCCGGGCAGATCGCGCCGCATCCCGCACGGGTGACCGGCCCCAGGCACGGCACGCCTTGCGCGACCATGATGCACGTGGTGCCGCGCCGCTTGCACTCCTGACACACGCTCACTCCCGGCAGCCACGGCTGGCGGCCGGAGAGCACGGCGCCGATGAGCTCCAGCAGCTGAGCCTTGGCGATCGGGCAGCCCCTGAGCTCGACATCGACCGGGACGTGCTCCGAGATCGGGGTCGCCGTCGGGAGCGCCTCGACGAACTCGGGGTTCGGATAGACCACCCGCGCGAACGCGCCCACGTCGGCGAAGTTGCGCAGCGACTGGATCCCGCCCGCCGTGGCGCACGCGCCGATCGCGACGAGCAGCCTCGACTGGCGACGAACCTCCTGGATGCGCCGCGCCTCCTCAGGCGTGGAGATGGACCCCTCCACCAGCGAGACGTCGTAGGGGCCCTCCACGACGGCGCTGGACGCCTCCAGGAAGTACGCCACGTCGATCCTCCCGGCCAGGTCCAACAGCTCGTCCTCGCAGTCCAGCAGCGTCAGCTGGCAGCCGTCGCACGACGAGAACTTCCACACCGCCAGGCTGGGCCGCTGACCACCTCCCGCTCGCGCGGTGAGCTTCCAGGGTGCCATCGTGGACGTCATCGCTCCCACCTCATGCGTCACACCTCCGCCGTCCGGAGCAGGCGCTCCACGCTGGCGTAGGAGACCACGGGCCCGTCACGGCAGACGAACAGGGGTCCAAGCTGGCAGTGCCCGCACAGCCCCACGCCACAGTTCATGTTCCGCTCCAAGGACACGTACACGTGCTCCGGGCTCACGCCGAGTCCCATGAGCGCCATGGCCGCGTAGCGCATCATCAGCTCGGGTCCACACACCAGCGCCAGCGTGCCGGGCCCCGTCTCCACCCTGGGTATGAGCCTGGTGACGAAGGCCACGTTGCCCCGCCACTGCTCCGTGGCGCGATCCACCGTGACCAGCACGTCGAGGTCGAGTCGCGAGCGCCACGCCTGCAGCTCGCTCACGAACAGCATCTCCTCGGGACGGCGAGCGCCGTAGAGCAGCGTCACGCGCCCGTAGCGCTCGCGGTTGGCAAGGACGTGGTAGATCACCGGGCGGAGCGGCGCCAGGCCGATACCGCCTGCGACGATGACGAGGTCGCTGCCTTGCGCCTCGTCGACCGGCCAGGGCCGGCCGAACGGACCGCGCACCCCCAGGGCGTCGCCCGGCCGCAGCCGGCACAGCGCGCTGCTCACGGCGCCGACGGCCCGGACGGTGTGGATCAGGCGTTGCGTGACCGAGGTGTCGCCGCTGATCGAGATGGGCACCTCGCCGATGCCGAACGCGTAGAGCATGTTGAACTGCCCAGGCAAACCACGCGCGTCCGCCCCCGCCGACGGCGCCGCCCCCGCCGCGCCGTCCGGCTCGAGCGCGAGCGTCACGGTGTCGGCCGTGTCGGGCCGGGTCCAGACGACCCGGTAGGCGCGTGGCAGCATCGTCTTCGCCACTCCTTCCGCGGCCGGCGCCTCAGACCTCTGCGCCGTACAGGTCCAGCACCCGCAGGCGTGTGGCCTGCAGGCGATCGGCGACGACGTGCGCGAAGCGCTTCATCAGCTCGTAGCCGAGGCTCGGATCCTGCTCGCACTTGTCCCGGATGCATGCACCGTCGAAGGCGGTGGCTCGCACGACGGTGAGTGCGCGCGTATCGAACTGCCATACGTGGGGTGGGAACAGCCACGACCAGCCCAGCACCTCGCCCTTGCCCATGGTCTCGATGCACCGGGTGGGTCCGGTCGGCGGCTGCACCTCGACGCTCACCGTGCCTTCCCTGAGCATCAGGAAGCGGTCGGCGGGCTCGCCGAAGCGGTAGATGACGGCACCCGGGCGGTACTGCACGTTCCAGCCGCAGCCGGCGATGAACTCGAGGCGGTTCTTCCCCAGCCCCGCGAATACCGGGTTGGCAGCGAGAAGCGCGGCGATGTCACGGATCATCCTGGTCTCCCCTTCTCGGCAGCCGGGCGCGCGGACTCGGCCGCCTGCGTCACAACGATTTCCGCCTCAGCCGTGATGTCGATCCCCACCGGGCACCAGGCGATGCAGCGCCCGCAACCCACGCATCCCGATTCCCCGAACTGGTCGAACCAGGTGCCGAGCTTGTGGGTGAGCCATTGACGGTAGCGCGCGGCCACGCTGCGCCGGACGCTCCCGCCGTGCAGATGGCTGAACTCGAGGCTGAAGCAGGAGTCCCAGACGCGCACGCGCTCGGCCTTGCCTTCGGCCGGCCCGCCAACGTCGCGGACGGTCGTGCAGAAGCAGGTCGGGCACACGAGCGTGCAGTTGCCGCAGCTCAGACAGCGTTCGGCAACCGCCTCCCACACCGGCAGCTCGGCCCCCACCGCCAGCGCCGAGCGGGTGCTCGCCCCGTCGAGCGCACGGCTGATGCTCGCCGAGACCGCATCCAGCTGCGTGCGGCGCGCCCGCGTCTGCGCCTGGCTGGCGCTGCGACCCTCGAGCGCGGCCAGCACTTCGTCGCCGCGCACGCTGCCGGCCCGCGCCAGGAAGCCGTGCTCCCCGGCCGCCACCAGCTCGGTGAGCGCCAGGTCGTACCCCTCTTGGACGCCCGGACCGGTCCCCATCGAGGTGCAGAAGCACGTGGCATTGGCGCGGCCGCACTCGACGGCGACGACGAACGCTCCCTCGCGACGACCGGCGTAGCCGGCATCCACCACGTCCGCCCCCATGAGCACGCGATCTTGTATGCGGATGGCAGCGACGTCGCACGGGCGTACCCCGAGCAGTGCCAGCTTTGCCCTCGGCGGCGGCTCGGGATCGAAGCGCAGCGCCCCGTCCTGCCGGCCCTCGACGCTGAGCAGGTGGACCTCGGGGGGGTGCAGCACGCGCTTCCAGGCGTGGGCGCCGACCGTGTAGCCGAAGCGCTCCTTCGCCTCCGGCGCATCGTCCGGAACTTGCCACAAGTGGTAATGGCCGGCTCCGGCCTCGTCGCGCCAGCCGGTCGGCAGGGCGTCGCCCGGGCCCACCTCGCCGAGCTCGAGGGCACCGCCCTCGACCCTGGGCGCCACCACGGCGTAGCCCCGCTCGGCCAGAGCTTCGACCAGCCGCTCCGGCGCGTCCGGCGCCAGCCAACGCGCGCCGGAGCTCACGGGCGCCGCCCCGCGGAGTTGGCGACGACGCACGCGGGCCGTGGCCCGTCCCTACCGGAGACCTTCGCCACGCTGCCTCCTCGCGGCGACCGACGTACCAGGAACACCCTACGACCCGGCGCGTGCGCCACCCACTGCAATCGACCGACAGCCGCTGTGGGACTTTCGCCGACGCCCGGCGGACCCGACGTGCCTCTCACCGACCACGCACGCGCCCCTGGTAGAAGAGGGCCATGCGCCTGCGCCTCGCTCTCGCAGTGCTCGCCCTGTCTGCCACCGCCTTCGGTGCCGGGCAGTCGGTCGCAGCGTTCCGGGTGGGCGTGATCGTCTCGAAGGAAGGCACGGCACGCGTAGCAGGGGACGCCCAGTCGCTGGCGGCCATCGCCTACGCGTCACGCCTGCGCGCCAACGGCGGCGTGTTCGGGATCCCGCTGAAGGTGGAGGTCGAGGACGACGCCGGTGACCCCGCGCAGGCCCTGAAGGCCGCGCAGACGCTGGTCGCTCAGGGGGTGGACGCGCTGGTGTGCTGTACCGTTCCGGCCGTCGCCGTTCAGGTGGCGACGTGGGCCGAACACACCGGTGTGGTGGTGTTGTCGCCATCCATCCTGCAAGGCGTGGACGCGAAGCCGTACTGGAGCTTCTCGTTGGCCCCGCGCGACCTGGACGCCCTGGCGGCGGTGGTCGCCGACGCCCAGGCCACGGGCGCCTCCAGCATCGCCTTGATGACGCTCGACAACAGCTTCGGCGACGCGGCGCTGGCGGACGTTCGCGCGCTGGCGAAGGACGCCGGGATGAGCTTCGCGGGCGACGCCCGCTATGCGCCGGGCGCCACCGACTTGACGCCCGAGGGACTGTGGATCGCCACGCGGCAGCCCGACGCGGTGATCGTGTGGGGCCTGAAGCAGGACCTTCCGGTGGCGCTCGCGGGGCTGCGCCGCCGCGGCTACGAGGGCCCGGTATACGGCCGCACGGCGCTGCTGCGGGCGGTGGCAGGCAACCTCGATCTGAGCGGCCTCCAGGGGGTGCGCTTTGCGGTCGCGCCGATCACCGTGGCGGCCGGCCTGGGCTCGAGCGACGATCCTTGCGCCGGCGCCGCTCGCACCGCGGCGAGCCGACTGCAGGCCGTGTACAGCGGCGTCCTCGACTTGCCGTCCGCGGCACCCGTGTATGACGCCCTCGACCTGCTCAAGCGCGCCTTCGAGCAGGTCGCTGCGCTGCATCTAGGAGGCGATGCCCTGACCCAGCAGCGCCAGGCGGTACGCGACTCCCTGGTGGGGCTGCCGCCGACCTGCGGTGCGGGAGGCCTCTACGACTTGCGGGAGGGCGAGCGCGACGCGTTGCGCCCCAAGGGACTCGCCATCGCGGAGGTCGAAGGCGGCCGGCTCGTGGCCGCGCCGTGACGGCGCGGCGCACGCCGCGCGCCGACGGTCCCCGCCAGCCGACCTGGGAGCCAGCGGACGCCGCGGTACACTGGCGGCAATGATCGAGAAGCTCAACACCCTCATGGACGAGTTCGAGGCGCTTGAGCGAAGTCTCGCCGACCCGGCGTTGTTGGGCGACACCGGGCGTTATCGCGAGGCCATGCAGCGCTACAGCGAGCTCAAAGGGATCGTCGACGCCTTCAGGGAGTACCGAGACGTGACGCGGCAGCTTGCCGAGGCGCACGAGCTCGAGTCCGACCCCGAGCTCGGCGACGAAGCCAGGAGCGAGGTCGCACGGCTTCAGGAGCGCGCCGACGCGCTTCATGCGGCACTGGAACGCATGCTCCTGCCCAAGGATCCGTTCGACGACAAGGACGTCATCGTGGAGGTGCGCGCGGCGGCCGGCGGTGACGAAGCCTCGCTGTTCGCCCGTGAGGTCCTGGAGATGCACGCCCGCTATGCGGAGTCGCTGGGCTACTCGGTCGAGGTCCTGGACTCGCATCCTACGGATGTCGGCGGCCTGTCGAAGGTCTCCTTCGAGGTGCGCGGCCGGGGCGCCTACAGCCACTTCAAGTACGAGTCGGGCGTGCACCGGGTGCAGCGGGTGCCGGCCACCGAGGCCCAGGGCCGCATCCATACCAGCACGGTCACGGTGGCGGTGCTTCCCGAGGCCGAGGACGTCGACGTGGCGCTTTCGCCGTCGGACTACCGTGTGGACGTCTACCGCTCCAGCGGGCCCGGCGGCCAGTCCGTGAACACGACGGACTCGGCGGTGCGGATCACGTTCCGGGCCGGCACCCCTGAGGAGATCGTGGTCACGTGCCAGGACGGCAAGTCCCAGATCAAGAACAAGGAGAAGGCGCTGGCCGTCCTGCGCGCCCGGCTGTTGGAGCGCGAGCGCGAACGGGCCATGGTGGAAGCGCGTGAAGCGCGACTGGTGCAGATCGGCAGCGGCGAACGCAGCGAGAAGGTGCGAACCTACAACTTCCCGCAGTCGCGCGTGACCGACCACCGCATCGGCTACACCACCAGGGACCTTCAGGGCGTGCTGCTCGGGGACCTTGAGGAGCTGACGGCGGCCCTGGCGGAAGCGGACCTGGGTATGCGCTTGGAGGAGCTGGCCGAGGGGATTCGCACGGGCGAGGCCGCCACGGCCGGGGCCGGTGGCACGGCGTGAGTTCGTCGTTGCCGCGGCAATTCTCCTCGACTCCCAGGGTCGAGTCCTGCTCGTAGGCAACGACTGGCAAGGCTATGGAAACGTGCGTTACACGCTGCCCGGGGGCGTCGTGGAGCGTGGCGAGTCGACGCTGGATGCCTTGCGGCGCGAGGTCCGGGAAGAGACCGGCCTGGTCATCACCGAGGTGACGCACCTGGCCTACGCCGTGCACGTCGAGGACCGGCGGCGCAACGACCGTGCCGTGTCGTTCGCGTTCCACGCCAGCTACGACGGTCTTCTCAACCCTCGCGACCCCGACGGCTTCATCGTGGAAGCGCGCTTCTTCCCCGCCGAGGACGTCAAGAGCATCATCCCCATCGCGCCCTTGCGCGACCCGCTGGTCGCCTACCTGCAGGGGACACGGCCGGGCACGTTCTATTCCTACAGTGGGTGGGACGGCCGCGGCATGACGCCGGTGTGAGGTGACGCTCCGCCGATCCGAGAGCTCGGCGCTGGGCCCTTCGCGCGCACGCCGCCTTGCGCGGTGCGCTGGTAGCATGCCGGCATGAGCACCGCCGGGCCGCTCACCCCCGCCGACGCCGTTGCCGTCGTGGCCGGCGCGGCGCCCGCTCCGCTGCGTGAGACCGTGGCCCTCGACGACGCGCTGGGCCGCGTCCTGGCCGCCGACCTCGCCAGCCTGTGCGACCATCCGAGCGTCGACAACTCCGCGCTCGACGGCTATGCCTGCCGCGTCAGCGACACCGCCACCGCCACCGCGACCACGCCCGTGAGCCTGCAACTGGTGGGTGAGGCCCCGGCGGGCCGCCCCTTCCCAGGCGAGGTGCGAGCCGGCCAGGCGGTGCGCATCTTCACCGGCGCGGCCCTGCCCGCGGGCGCCGACGGGATCGTTCCCGTGGAGGCGAGTCGGGAGCCCGCGAACGCCGGCACGGTCGAACTGCACGCGCCGGCCCGGCAGCAGGACGTACGCAGGAAGGCCCAGGACCTGGTATCCGGACAGGTCTATCTAGTGCACGGGCGCCGTCTGGACGCCGCCGCCCTCGGCCTTGCCGCCGCCATGGGACACGGCAGCGTGCCGGTTGCCAGACGACCGCGTGTGGCGCTGTTGACCACCGGCGACGAGGTGGTGGCACCCGGCCGGCCCCTGGCCCGGGGCGAGGTCTACGACAGCAACGGCGCCTCGCTGCTGGCGCTCGGAGAGGCCGCCGGGGCCGCAATGCTGCGCCTCGAGCGCGCAGGCGACGATGCGCGGGCGCTGACCGATGCCCTCACCGCGTCGGGACCCGTCGACCTGTTGCTCACCTCCGGCGGCGTCTCCATGGGACGCTACGACGTGGTTCGCGACCTGCTCTTCGAGCGCGGCACGGTGCTGTTCTGGAAGCTCGCCATGAAGCCCGGCGCCCCGGCGCTGTTCGGCCGGCTGGACGAAACGCCCGTGCTGGGGCTGCCCGGCAATCCGGTCTCGAGCATGGTCGTGTTCCTCGTGCTGGCGCGCGCCTTCATCGACACCGCCCTGGGACGCAGCGACGCACCGCCCTACTTCGCCCGGCGCGAGGCGCGCGCGGCCGCCCACCTGCGCTCGGCGCCGGCAAAGGAGAGCCTGGTGCGCGTGAAGGTCCGCGAGAGCCCGTCTGGCGCGGTGGTGACACCGTTCGAGAACCAGTCGTCGGGCGTCCTTCGTTCGATGGCCGAGGCGGATGCCCTGGCCGTCGTGCCTCCGGGCCGGGACGTTCCCGAGGGCGGCAGCGTGGAGATCATCCCGCTGGCCGCGCACCTGCGATGAGGCGGCGACGGTGAGCCCGGGTCGGGCGCGGAGCGGCCGAGGGCCCGAGCCGCTGCCGCGCAGCTTCTACGCGCGCCCCGCCGACGAGCTGGCGCGCGCGCTGCTCGGCCAGGTGCTGTCGGTGGAGCGGGACGGGCGCCGCCTCGACGCCCGCATCGTGGAGACGGAGGCCTACCTCGGCGAGCAGGACCTCGCCTGCCACGCCTCACGCGGCCGCACGCGGCGTACCGAGACGCTCTACGGACCACCGGGCACGGCCTACGTCTACCTGATCTACGGCATGTACCACCTCTTCAACGTGGTCGCGCTCGCCGAGGGCGATCCGCACGCCGTGCTGGTGCGCGCCGTCGAGCCGCTGACGCCGCTCGCCACACGCACCGACGGTCCCGGCCGGCTCACGCGCGCACTCGGCATCGACCTGTCCCACAACGGCCTGGAGCTGTTCGAGCCGCCCGTCAGCCTGCTGCCGGGCCCGCCGCCGGCCGACGTCGCCGTCGCCGCGCGCATCGGCGTGGACTACGCAGGCGACTGGAGCCGCGCGCCCCTGCGCTTCCTGGATGCGGGCAGCCGGCACGTCTCGCGCCGAGCGCGAGCGTCCTGAACGCGGGTCGGCCTCACGATTGCGTGGGGAACTCCTCGTGCGGCGTACGGCTGGAGTCGCGCACGCCGGCCTCGAAAGGCTCGACGTGCACGGTGGTCACCAGGTCCGAGAGCTCGTGATGGATGCGCGCCTCCAGGCGTCCGACCAGGCGATGCGCGTCGCGCACGCTCAGCTCCGGGTCGACGAACACATCGACCTCCGCGAAGCGCGCCCGACCGGCGCGACGCGTCCTCAGACGGTGGTAGCCGAGGACCTCCGGAGCCTCGTCCAGCACGGCCAGGATGACCCGCTCTTCGGTCTCGGGCAGGCGTTCGTCGAGCAGGCCGGATACGGAGGTGCGCATCACCCCCATGCCGGTGCCCACGATGTTCACGGCCACCAGGATGGCGATGATGGGATCGAGGGGCCGGAACCCCGTCAGCACCACGAGGATCACCGCGACCAGCACGCCGACAGACGTCCACACGTCGGTCAGCAGGTGACGGGCGTTGGCCTCCAGCGCCGCCGAGCGCTCGCGGCGCCCGGTCCGAAACAGGAACGCCGCCAGCACGCCGTTGACCGCCGCTGCGACCGCGGCGACCACGCTGCCCAAGGCCACGTGGGAGAGCGTCTGAGGTTGTAGCAGCCGCTCGATCGCGGCGATGAGGATCACCACGGCGGCGATCAGGATCAGCATGCCCTCCAGCACGCTGGACAGGTACTCCGCCTTGGCGTGGCCGTAGGGGTGACGGTAGTCGGGCGGCGTGCCGGCCACCCACATCGCGATCATCAGCGCCGTGGCGGCCACCAGGTTGACCAGCGACTCCGCCGCGTCCGACAGGAAGCCCATGGAGCCCGTCAGGGCATAGGCGCCGAACTTGAGGATGAGGATGACGACCGCACCGAAGAGGCTTATGCGCGCCGCTCGTCGCCTGACGGTCGCACCGGCGTCCCCCCCGGACGTCACGCCCCCGGCCCCTCCCGGTCCTCGTCGTCTTCCGGCTCCTCCTCGTGCGCCGCTCCGGCGTCATCGCCGGGCGCTCCTCCAAGCACCTCTTCGGGATCTGCGCCCGCCGCCAGGGCCTGCATGATCTCGTCGAGCTCGTCGCCCTGGAAGTCGGTCACGGTGTCCGCAATCAGCGCCTGCGCCCTCTCCGCATCGGCCTCGGGCACGAGCACGACCGCAGCGCCCACGCTCCCCGCGCCGAGGTTGGAGAGCACGTCGCTCAGGAGCTCGGCCCCGCGCACCATGGCGACCATGC
>Ga0307441_1000084_pt1 | contig 41361 bp, 32 predicted proteins | sample SalMarWE160420MG_FD_202149 | JGI IMG/M metagenome (GOLD analysis project Ga0307441, IMG submission 202149) | Salt marsh sediment microbial communities from the Plum Island Ecosystem LTER, Massachusetts, United States - WE1604-20 | ecosystem: Environmental > Aquatic > Marine > Intertidal zone >... | reverse complement strand
TCCTTGTACCTGTCCGAGGAAGGGCACCGGTCGTTCCACAAGGTTGCCCGCGCGTGCGGCCTGGGGAGCGATACGGTTCGGCTCGTCCCCACCGATGTCGCAGGGCGTATGGACGTGCACGCGCTAAGTCGTCTGATAGAGCGCGATCGTCGCGCCGGATGGGATCCGCTGATGATCGTGGCCACGGCGGGAACCACCGCAGCCGGCGCTGTGGATCCCATTGCAGCATTGGCGGATGTGGCTGCTCGGGAGGGCATCTGGCTCCATGTGGACGGAGCCTGGGGCGCAGCCGCGGCCTGGTTGCCGGAACTGGCACCGCTTTTCCAGGGTCTGGCCGGGGCCGACTCCATGACGTTCGATCCTCATAAATGGTTGTCGGTGCCCATGGGGGCGAGCACGTTTCTAACGCGGCACCCGGCTGTGCTGGAGCGACTGTTCTCGGTGGGCACGCCGTACCTGTCGGCGCCCGACGGCCACCAGGAAGTCGAACCGTACGCACGCTCGCTGCAGTGGTCACGGCGTTTTGCGGGACTGAAGGTCTTCCTGTCGCTGCTGGTTGCCGGGCGGCGGGGATACTGCCAGGCGATGCGGCGCCAACTGGCGTTGGGCGATTTGCTGCGAACGGAGCTGTTGAAATCCGGCTGGACGTTGCGCAACCGTGCGGTGCTGCCGGTTGTCTGCTTCGACGATATTGACGGTGAAAATGGGGCAGCGTTGCAGGAGGTGCAGGCGATGGCGGACCGTACGGTGGCGACCGGCGAAGCATGGATATGTGCCGTTCGAACCCGCGGTCGGCCGGTGTTGCGGGCTTGCATCAGCGGCTACGGTACCACTGAGCAGGATGTACTGGTGCTGGTGGAAACGCTGGCCCGGGTGCGTGCCTCATACAGGGGGACACCTGCCCCACCGGTGTTCGAATCCACACACGCCGGTTGAACCGCCACGGTGCGCGCCCGTCGCCTGTTGCGTTCCGGTGTCCCGGTGACGTTCGGCATGTAAACGGAGGTGGAGGTGTATATGGACGGCGCGGCCGTTGCCGAACCCAAGATCATGGGCATTCTCAATGTCACCCCGGACAGTTTCTCTGACGGCGGTCGTTTTCGCGACATTGCTGCGGCGGTAGCCCATGGGTGCCGCATGGCGCAAGAGGGCGCCGACATCATCGACGTGGGCGGCGAGTCCACGCGACCGGGCGCCCAGCCGGTTGAGGCGGCCGAACAGTGTCGCCGGGTGCTGCCTGTGATCCGCGCGTTGCGCGCCGAGCTGCCTGCGTCCGTGCAGATCAGTATCGATACCACCTTGAGCGCAGTGGTCGCCCCCGCTCTGGACGCCGGTGCGGAGGTGATCAACGACATTTCGGCCGGACGGGATGACCCCCGGCTGTTTGAACTGGCGGCCCGAACCTCGGCCTGTCTGATCCTCATGCACATGCAGGGCACGCCGGCGACCATGCAGGAGGCACCGGCATACCTCGATGTGGTTGCGGAGGTGTCGGCGTTTCTCGCCGAGCGTGCCGCCAAGGCCCGGGCGTCGGGCGTGTCGAAGGACCGCATCGTAGTGGACCCGGGTATCGGCTTCGGTAAGCGCAAGAATCACAATCTGGCGTTGCTGGCGAACCTGGACCGGCTGGTGGAGCTCGGCTATGCGGTACTGCTGGGTGCCAGCCGCAAGCGCTTCATGGGTTCGATCTGCGCCCACGCCGAACCGTCGGACCTGATGCCGGCCACCTGTGCCACTACGGCCATGGGGGTCATGGCCGGTGTGGGTCTATTCCGGGTCCACGATGTGGCTGCCAACCGCCAAGCTGCGGATGTCGCCTGGGCGGTCAGGCAGGCGGCGCATACAGGGAGCGATTCGGGTTGAGACAAAAAATGCCGCCCGGGAGGGCGGCGAAGTTTGTTGGAGGAGGAGTATTCTGGCGCTTCGGTTTCACGGCTGGCAGCAGTTCTGCCGCCTGGAAAACCCGCGCCGGACCGGCAAGGGTTACCTTGCCGATTCCGCTTTAATAGAAAGCAATAAGTCTGCCATCCGTTTGCGGGCCTGTCCGTTCAAAGTATTGCGCGTCAGCCGCTGGCGGACCGTGTACAGGGATGGAACGGTGCCGTGCCAGCCTGTGGCACCCGCGTGACAGGAATCTCACACTCCCCGGGGGGCTTCAGCGTCCTTGTCCCTTTCGATGAGGGCATAGGCGGAGTGGTTGTGGATGGACTCGAAATTTTCGGCTTCCACGGTGTAGGCGCCGATGCGGCGGTCCTGTTCCAGCCGGCCCGCCACATCGCGGACCAGGTCTTCCACGAACTTGGGGTTGTCGTAGGCCCGTTCGGTGACGTACTTCTCGTCCGGGCGTTTGAGCAGACCGTAGAGCTCACAGGACGCCTCCCCCTCGACCATCTCGATGAGTTCTTCCATCCACAGGAAGTCGCGCAAACGGGCGGTGACGGTGACATGGGAGCGCTGGTTGTGGGCACCGTAGCTGGAAATCTCCTTGGAACAGGGGCAGAGGCTGGTGACCGGGACGGTGACCTTTACCGTGATTGTGCCTTCCTCTCCGTCCAGTTCGCCGATGAAGGTGATGCGATAGTCCAGCAAGCTGGTTACACCGGTCACCGGTGCCGCCTTGCGCATGAAATAATCGAACGACATTTCGATGTGCCCGGCCTGCGCCTCCAACAGATCGGTCATGGCGGGCAGCATGGCCTGGAAGGCCGGTACGGACATTTCCCCGTGGTGACGGTTGAGAATCTCCACGAAGCGCGACATGTGAGTGCCCTTGAAGTTGTGGGGCAGGTTCACGTACATGTTCAGACGCGCAATGGTGTGCTGCTCCCCGCCGTCCCGCTCCATGATCCTGACAGGATGGCGGATGTCCTTGATACCGACTTTGTCGATGGCGATGTGGCGCGTGTCGGTGCTGCGCTGCACATCGGCCATGGTGAAGGCAGCGGGGTCGTTCATGACATGTCTCCGGTACGGCCGTACTCAGTGCTCCGCATGGACCTGCACGGCGCAGAATTTGAATTCGGGGATCTTGGCATAGGGATCGAGTGCCTCGTTGGTGAGCAGATTGGCCGCGGCTTCGTGGTAACAGAACGGCAGAAACACCTGGCCGGCCTGCAGACCGGCATCGGCGCGCGCGAACGCCCTGACCTGCCCGCGGCGCGACTCCAGGACCAGCGTGTCCCCCGGCTGGGCGCCCAGGGCGGCCAGTTCGTCCGGGTGGAGGGTCACAACGGGTTCCGGCTCGATGGCGTCCAGGACAGTGGCCCGGCGGGTCATGGCGCCGGTATGCCAGTGCTCCAGTTGACGGCCGGTGATCAGCACGAACGGATAGTCCGTGTCCGGCAACTCGGCGGCGTTGATGAACGGTGCCGGAGTGAACTGGGCCCGGTGGGTTTCGGTGGGAAAGCTCTCGGTGAAGATCACCGGTTCGCCGGGGTCGCCTTCCTCACGGCAGGGGTAGGTTACCGAGTGCTCGGCCTGCAGCCGTTCCCAGGTGATGCCGGCGATGCTGGGCATGGCGCGGCGCATTTCGTCGAACACCTGCTCAGGGCCGCTGTAGTGCCAGTCGAGCCCCATGCGGCGGGCCATCTCCTGGATGATCCAGAGGTCCTGCCGAGCCTCGCCCGGCGGGTCCAGGGCCTGTCTACCGAGCTGTACGCGCCGGTCGGTGTTGGTGAAGGTGCCGGTCTTTTCCGGGAACGCCGAGGCGGGCAGAATCACATCCGCGAAGGATGCCGTTTCGGTGAGGAACAGGTCCTGCACCACCAGGTGCTCCAGCTTGGCCAGCGCCTGGCGGGCGTGGCCCAGGTTCGGATCCGACATGGCCGGGTTTTCCCCCATGATGTACATGCCGCGGATCTGGTCGTCGAGGATGGCGTGGACGATCTCCACTACCGTCAGTCCCGGGTCCGGGTCCAGAGTGGCCCCCCACAGCTTCTCGAAGCGTGCGCGGGCGTCCGTGTCGCCCACCCCCTGATAGTCGGGAAACACCATGGGTATCAGTCCCGCGTCGGAGGCGCCCTGCACGTTGTTCTGCCCGCGCAGGGGATGCAGGCCGGTACCGGGACGACCCACCTGACCGGTCATCAGCGCCAGGGAAATCAGCGCGCGGGCGTTGTCGGTGCCGTGCACGTGCTGGGAAATGCCCATCCCCCAGAAGATGATCGAGGCCCGCGCGCCGGCGTACACGCGGGCCACTTCCCGCAGGGTGGCGGCGTCGATACCGACAATGGGTGCCATGGCCTCGGGACTGAAGGCGGCCAGGTGCGCCTTCAAAGCCTCGTAGCCTGTGGTGCGGTTGGCGACGAACTCCTGGTCCACCAGACCCTGTTCGATGACGCTGTGCATGATGGCGTTGAGCAGCGCCACGTCGGTGTCCGGCTTGAACTGCAGCACGTAGTCCGCGTAATGAGACAGACCGGTGCGGCGCGGGTCGATCACGATCAGGGTCTTGCCGGCGCGGGCGGCGTTCTTGATGAAGGTGGCCGCCACCGGGTGATTCTCGGTGGGGTTGGCGCCGATCACGATGATGACTTCGGCCTCGGCGACGTCCGCCACCTGATTGGATACGGCGCCGGAACCGATCATTTCCAGCATGGCCGCCACCGATGAGGCATGGCACAGGCGGGTGCAATGGTCCACGTTGTTGCTGCCGAACCCTGTCCGCACCAGCTTCTGGAACAGGTAGGCCTCCTCATTGGAACCCTTGGCGGATCCGAAGCCGGCCAGTGCCCGGGGGCCGTGGGCCTGCCGGATGCGGTCAAGGCCGCCGGCCGCCGCCTCCAGTGCCTCTTCCCAGGTGGCTTCGCGGAACAGGTGCAGCGGGTCGGCCGGATCCACGGCATCGATGTCCACCGACTTGGGCATGTCGGTGCGGCGGATCAGGGGCCGGGTCAGGCGGTGGGGGTGGTTGACGTAGTCGAACCCGTAGCGCCCTTTGACACACAGCCGCCGGTGGTTGGCGGGGCCGTCACGGCCCTCCACGAACAGGATGTGGTTGTCCTTCACGTTGTAGGTGAGCTGGCAACCCACGCCGCAGTAGGGACAGACCGATTGCACCTGTTTGTCGGTGACCTGCAGGCCCACCTCGTAGGCCGGCATGAGCGCGCCGGTCGGGCAGGCCTGCACGCACTCCCCGCAGCCCACGCAGGAGCTGTCTCCCATGGGGTCGTCGAAGTCGAATACGATCTTGGCGTGATCGCCCCGGAACGCATAGCCGATGACGTCGTTGACCTGTTCCTCGCGGCAGGCCCGCACGCAGCGCGTGCACTGGATACAGGCATCCAGTCGCACCGACATGGCCGGGTGGGAGTCGTCCGGCGCGGGTTCCGGGCGGGGCGTGAAGCGCGGCTTGCCCAGCCCCAGCTTGACCGACCAGTGGTCCAGCTCATTGTCGCGGGTGTAGGCCCGTTCCGGCATGTCCGATTGCAGCAGCTCCAGTACCAGCTTCTGGGCGTTCGCGGCCCGTTCGCCGGTGGAGCTGACGGTCATGCCTTCGCTGGGGGTGCGGCAGCACGAGGGCGCCAGTACCCGTTCGCCTTCGATCTCCACCATGCAGCTGCGGCAGTTGCCGTCGGCCCGCATGCCGTCCATGTAGCACAGGTGGGGAATCTCGATGCCGCCGCGCCGCGCCGCCTGCAGGATGGTCTCCCCGGGCAGGGCATCGAGCTCGCGTCCGTTGAGGGAAAAGCGAATGGAACGGGATGGAGCGGGTTCACTGGCGGTCATCGCTGAGTTCCTCGGGGAAATACTGGATTACGGACTGCAGGGGATTGGGCGCCGCCTGGCCCAGTCCGCAGATGGAAGCGTCGGCCATGACCTGGGCCAGCTCGTTGAGCAGCGGGCGGTCCCACGCCGGCTGTTCCATCAGTTGCACGGCCTTGGCGGTGCCCACCCGGCAGGGCGTGCACTTGCCGCAGGACTCGTGGCGGAAGAAGCGCATGGCGTTGAGGGCGGCATCCCGGGCCCGGTCCCGGTCGGACAGCACGATGATGGCGGCCGAACCGATGAAACAGCCATGGGGCTGCAGGGTGTCGAAATCCAGGGGCAGATCGCCCAGGGAGGCGGGCAGGATGCCACCGGATGCACCGCCGGGAAAGTAACCGTAGAAGGTATGACCGGGGAGCATGCCGCCGCAGTATTCGTCGATCAGTTCGCGCACCGAGATACCGGCCGGCGCCAGATAGGCGCCCGGGCGCTGGACCCGTCCGCTTACCGAGAAGGTGCGCAGTCCCTTGCGTCCCCGCCGCCCGTGGCTGGTGAACCACTCCGGACCGCGCTCCAGGATGTCGCGCACCCAGTGCAGGGTCTCCAGGTTGTGCTCCAGGGTCGGCCGCCCGAACAGGCCCACCTGGGCGACAAAGGGCGGGCGCAGGCGCGGCATGCCCCGTTTGCCCTCGATGGACTCGATCATGGCCGACTCCTCGCCGCAGATATAGGCACCTGCGCCGCGGCGCAGGTGAATCGGCGGCAGGGCGCAGGGCGGGTCGTTGCGCAGGGCCTCGAGCTCGGCTTCCAGCATGGCGCGGCAACCGGCGTATTCGTCGCGCAGGTAGAGGTAGATTTCATCGATGCCGACCACATGGGCGGCGATCAGCGTCCCCTCAAGAAATCGGTGGGGATCGCGTTCCAGATAATAGCGGTCCTTGAACGTGCCGGGCTCGCCTTCGTCGATGTTGATGGCTGCCAGCCGGGGCGCGGGCTGGTCGCGCACGATCCGCCACTTGCGTCCGGCGGGGAATCCGGCGCCGCCCAGGCCCCTGAGATTGGAGTCTTCCAAGGCGGCGATGATCTCCTCCGGATCCCGTTTTCCCGCCACCACCTCCTGCAGCAGCCGATAGCCGCCGTCTTTCACATAGCTTCGGTAATCCACGTGGTCGGCGGGCGGCGGGGCCGTCAGCTCACCCCGCTCCACGGCGGCGCGGACGCTGTCCGGTCCGGCCGCGTCGATGGGGTTGGTGCCGGCAACGGCCACCGGCGCGTGCTCGCAGCGACCCACGCAGGGCACCCGCTGAATGCGGATCTCATCGCCCAGGGTCGACTCCAGTCGCTCGATGAGCGCCTCGGCCCCCGCCAGCTCGCAGCTCACCGAGTCGCACACCCGCACAGTCACCGCGGGCGGTACCCGATGCTCATCCTTTACCACGTCGAAATGGTGGTAGAAGGTGGCCACTTCGTAGACTTCGGCCGCGGTCAGGCGCAGTTCCTGGGCCACCGCCATCAGGTGGTCGGCGGACAGATAACCGTAACGGTCCTGCACCCGGTGCAGCGCCTCTATCAGCAGGTCGCGCCGTCGCGGCAGCTCGGCGAGCGCCGCCCGGACATCCAGCACTGCCTGGGACGTCGGAGTACGCCCGCGTACGCGGGCATGGTTCTTGCGCTTATGGCGGGTACCGGCTTTACTCACTCCAGAACTCCTGGCGGATGAATGGCGGATGGGTTGCCGCGAGGAGGCCCCCCGAACACGGGAGCGGCGCGGACGGGCTCACTTTCCTTTTAGACAAAGCAATGGCTATGCCATTCCGTGAAGCGGCACAAATCCCGTGTGGAATCCCCGCGCAGCGCGTCGCCGGCGCCCGCCGGCGACGGGTGGTCGGGGACAGGTTGTCCCATTTGCGTAACACTGGCCGGTGCCCGCGGGTGGTGACGGGCGGGGCCTGGGAGGTCGATTGATGGCTCGAACCGAACAGTCCTACAGCGAAGACGAAGTGCGTGAACGTCTGGCCCGGGAGCTTCCCCACTGGTACCTGGAAGACGGCTGGATACGCCGCCGGTACCGGACCAGCGGCTGGAAAGCCACGCTGATGGTGGTGAATACGGTCGGTCACCTGGCCGAGGCTGCCTGGCACCATCCCGACCTGACCGTCTCCTATGCCTTCGTCATCGTCAAACTGGTCACCCACTCGGCGAAAGGGATTACGGACAAGGATTTCGCGCTGGCCCGCAAGATCGAGGAAGTCGTGCAGTGGCAGCCGGGCACGGAACCCGAGCCGGTCCTGGAAGGCACGCCGGACGATCCGCGCTTCAAGTACATCAAGTACGACGCCTGACCGGTCGGAACCGGGTGGGCTCTCGGCCGACAACGGCGGTTGTCCCTGGTCGTTTTCCCGATGCTGTGAAGGCCCGGTGGCGTGGGTTTGTCGCGTTGCGCGTTGCCGGACCCACCCCGGGTTAATTCGCTAGTGCAGCTTTATCTCCGGGTCGATGCCTTTCCGGACCAGGTTGGTCAGGGCCAGTATGCCGGTGCGCATCCAGCCATGCAGCGCCAGCAGGTGCATCTGGTACAGGGAACGATAGATCAGGCTGGCGAGCAGGCCCGATACCGACAGGTTGTTCAGCGCCCGCCCCATCAGATTGCCGACCGTGGAGTAGTGGCCCAGCGCCACCAGTGAGCCGTAGTCGCGGTAGCGGTACTCCGGCAGCGGCTTGCCGTGCAGCCGCGCACGCAGGGCGCGGGTCAGAAAGCTTGCCTGCTGGTGGGCGGCCTGGGCGCGAGGCGGCACCAGTGTGCCGTCTGCGCGTGGACAGGCGGCGCAGTCGCCAAAGGCGAAAATATTCTCATCGACCGTGGTCTGCAAAGTCGCATGCACCCGTAGCTGGTGGGTGGCGGTGGTTTCCAGCCCGGCCAGATCGGCGAGAAACTCCGGTGCCTTGATGCCCGCCGCCCAGACCTTGAACGCCGCGGGAATGAATCGGCCGCCGGCGGTTCGGATGCCGTCTCCGGTAACCTCGACCACCCGCTCGTCGCAGTGGACCGTGATGCCCAGGCGCGCCAGCTGGTCGGCCACCGCCCGGGACAGGCGTTCGGGCAGGTCCGGCACCAGCCGCGGAGCTGCCTGGATGACGGTGAGACGGATGTCGGTGTCCGGCTGCACTTCGTCCAGACCGTAGGCGGGCAGCAGCCGGGTGACCCGGTGCAGTTGCGCCGCCAGCTCCACACCGGTGGCGCCGCCGCCCACGATGGCCACATCCAACTGCCCCGGCTCCACCGGCGTGCGATGGCTGTGGGCCTGCAGCAGCCGGTCCAGCAGCCGGCGTTGGAAACGCTGCGCCTGTTGGGTGGTATCCAGGAACAGGCAATGATCGGAGACCCCCGGCAGATTGAAATCGTTGCTCACGCTGCCTACCGCGATCACCAGGGTGTCGTAGGGAAAACTGCGTGCCGGCGTGACCGCAACGCCCTCGTCGTTGTACACGGGCGAGACCTGTACCAGGCGTCGCTCCCGGTCCAGACCCTGCATCCGCCCCAGACGAAACCGGAAGTGATGGCGATGCGCCTGGGCCAGGTATTCGAGCTGGTGCTCCCCTACGTCCAGGCTGCCTGCGGCCACCTCGTGGAGCAGAGGTTTCCACATGTGTGTCCAGCTGGTGTCGATGAGTGTGATTTCTGCCTTGCCGCGGCGGCCCAGGGTGTTTCCCAGGCGGGTGACCAGTTCCAGGCCGCCGGCGCCGCCGCCGACGACCACGATCCGGTGGGGATGCGGTTGCTCTGTTGCCATTGCGGTTTCCGGTGTTGTGGGTGTTGTTCGGCGTACGCAAAGGAGGGCGCCGCGCACCACGAAGCAAGGTGTGTGCCAGACGCGCGTCCCCCCACGCGTGGCCCGCGCGCACAGGCCGTTGCGCCGGGCGTTCCCCGGGGGCAGTCCGGTGGTGGTCCGGCGGTGCGGCCCGCGTCCCGGGTTGCGGCGGCCGTGCGCCTTTGACACACGCCTGCCCCGGCAGGGACACGGCGAAGCCGACGGCTGCGATGTGACCGGGAACCCTTGAGAACCGGTCAACTATGGAGGACGGGTAATGCGTGCCGACTGCGCCGCCGGTCGACAGCGTGGTGCGCATCGGTCGGGCCGTGCAAAGCCCGACCCGCATCCTCAGGAGCGGAATTTATCCACTTCGATGCCGTAGTTCTTGACCTTCTGATGGATGGCCCGCGGCGTCACGCCCAGTTCGCGGGCGACCGCGCGCACCTGTCCGCCATAGCGGCGCAGGCTGTCGGTGATGGCATGGGACTCGGCGGCGGCGGCCGCCTTGCGCTTGAGCTCGCGCAGGGATTCACCGTCCGATCCGCTGTCTGGGGCGGCCGATGCCACGACCTGCTCGATGACCTCGCCGCGGGCGAACAGGAAGGCACGCTCCAGTAGATTTTCCAGCTCCCGTACGTTGCCCGGCCAGTGGTAGCTGACCACCTCCCGCCATGCCTTCGGGCTGAGCACCTTGTCGGGGCATTGATACTTGGCGGCCAGTCGGGTCAGCAGATGACTGACCAGGGCGGACAGGTCGTCGGGACGTTCGCGCAGGGGAGGCAGGTGAATGGGTACCACATTAAGCCGGTAGTAGAGGTCCTGGCGGAAGCCGCCATCCTGGATGAGCGCATCCATGTCCTGATTGGAGGCGGCCAACACGCGCACGTCCACCCGCAGCGGACGGGAGCCGCCCACCCGTTCGAATTCGCCCTCCTGGAGCACACGCAACAGCCGTACCTGGGCTGCGGGCGGCAGGGAGTTGACCTCGTCCAGGAACAGCGTGCCGCGATCGGCTCGCTCGAAATAGCCGTGATGCACGTGATAGGCGCCGGTAAACGCCCCGCGTTCGTGGCCGAACAATTCGCTTTCCACTAGGCCGTCGGGAATGGCGCCACAGTTGATGGTGACGAACGGCTGGGAGCTGCGTTCGCTGAGGACGTGCACGGTACGGGCGATGATCTCCTTACCCACCCCGGTTTCGCCTGAAATGAGAACACTGGCGGTGGTGGGTGCAACGATCGCCACCGCATCCAGGGCGTCCCGCATCGCGGGAGATTCGGCGACGATGTCGGTGGCGGAGCCGGTATCATCGGAAGCTTCGTTCTGATCCGCACACCAGGCACGGCGCAGTCGGCGCCGCAGCTGTGCGGTGTCGGAGCCGGCCAGCCGGGAGCTGACCTGGCCGTTATCGAAGCGGTATTCGTCGCCGGACTGGTGTTGGGCCTGCCCCCGATCGGTGTGCACGCACACCTCGCACATGCCGTCATTGGTCGCGATGCGCTTGCGCAGCTCCACCTTCGCGTAGCCGAAATTGCGCGCGGCGATGGCGCCGAACACGCTGGAGGTCATGCGACAGAGCTCGGGGGCCTCGCGCACGGCGTCACCGAAGGGACAGCGCCGGCTCGTTACGCGTATCGTCCCGGGGCCGCTGGCAGCACGTGCGAAGTCGCCCCCGATCTGGTTCTTGATGCCGACGATCAGATCGGCGTACTGGTCCCGGTCCAGGGGCGCGTCGGGGGACAGGGCGTAGCGGGTCCGGCACGCGGACTCCAGGCAGCTGGCTGCGGCCAGGCCCAGGTGCTCGATGTACCGCATGCGTTCGTCCGTGCCCAGCCGTCCCACCTGACTGGCGGCCTGGATGCTCTGCACGATGAAGGTCTGCAGGAAGCCGGTGGGGCTCAGGGAGGGCGGGGCGTGCGGTACGTCGGGCATGGCAGACCTCCGGGGCCGGCGGTGACGGGGTGATAATGTGATTGAGTGTAGCCGCCGGCGCCGTCTACTGCGCCGGCGGCGTCAGTGGTCATGGCGGTGGGGTCGTCCTGCCGCGCAGGCGGGGCAGGGTCCGGTGGCGGTCTGCAGGGAGGCCATGGCCAGCTCCCGGCCGCGGCTCATGGTGCCATGGACCGCCGGGGCGCCCAGCTGACGCTGGGTTGGCCGGCTGCAGGTCGGGCAGGGGGGATTGGGATTGCCCGACGGCTGGATGGCCTCGAAACGGTGGCCGCACGATGGGCAGTGGAAGTCGTACATGGGCATGACGTGATCTCCCGGTGGGCACGCAATGAAACGCTACCTGCGGCCAAGCCCCTTATTTCGCCCCCATCGCCTTGTTGGTGTTGACCTTCTCGCCCACCCGCACATGGGGCGGCCGCAGGTGGCCGGTTTCCACCTCCCAGATCCAGCCGCTGATGGTGACATGGTCGGGTATCAAGGGGTGGTTGCGCATGTATTCCACCTGGCGGGCGCAGACTTCATCCACGTCGTTGTACATCTTGATCCATTTGCCGAACGCACCGGCCTTTAGCGTCAGTTCAGGCAGGTCCGGATCCAGCTGAACCTTGTCCACATCGATGCCCTTTTCCTTGAGGGCGTTGACGAGGGTTTCGGTGTGGGCGGACATCATGCCGCACTCGGTATGGTTGATGATGACGATCTCCTGGGTGCCGAAGAAATTGCAGGTGAGCATGGCCGAACGGACGGCATCGTCGGTAATCAGCCCACCGGCGTTGCGGAACACATGGGCGTCGCCCCGGTCGCCGCGGATACCGAGGGCCTCGTCCACCGGCAGGCGTTCGTCCATGCAGGCGCAGACCCACAGTCGGCGGTTGTTGGGAATGCCCATCTGTCGGCGCAGAGCCCATTGTTTGCGACTCTCGAAGTCGCTTTCCAGTTGCTGCTTAAGTGACATGTCGTTTCTCCTCTCGCGGATGGCAGGAAAGGGGGGCCGCAGGTAGCAGGGATGGAAGGGCAAGAGCCATGCCACGGGCTGGGTCAGCAAAAGCAATGACTTAGCCGGCACCGGAACATGGGAGTGGAAGCTCACCTTCGGTCTTCGGGCCCCGCTTGCCGGGAAAACGGTATCGAAACAGCCTGCTGCTATGGGAAGTGAGACTTCCCTGCCAGGGAACGGTTGGTTCGCCCCTGAAGGCGGCGATGACGGGCCGGTCGTTCCGGGTGCGCCGGCCGTACCCGTCTTCCATGCCGTCTCCAGGGTTCCGCTCCAATGGGGTTTCACTGCCGCCACGGCTGTGGTTACCTGTCCTGGCTGCAGGCGCATGCAGGCGTGGCAAAACGGAACCGCCAGCCGAGCCACTTCCCCGGTAACCGGGGCATGCCATGGCGCGGTTGTGCGACGAAGCCGGATAATGTTGAATTCCTGCGACAATGACAGCTACGGTCCGGTACGTGCGTAGCGGTTTCGGACGCTGCGGTAACCGAGGCAGGGTCTTCCTCCCCCTGGCTTCAAACGGAGCGATGCTGGCCGGCGGCTCCGGTTCAAGGTTCGCGGCCGGCCGGAAGCGGGAGTCGAGACGTAGATGACACTGTGGATTCGCAATCCCCTGGCCATCCTGGCCGATGACGCCCGGGGCGGGCTGGTGGTGGACGGTGGGCGCATCGTGGAGCTGGTTCCGGGCGGCGGCCGGCCGACCACACCGGTGGACCGCCAGTTCGATGCCGGCGCCAATGTGGTGCTGCCGGGGTTGATCAATACCCATCACCATTTCTACCAGACCCTGACGCGAGCCTGTCCTCCCGCCCTGGACAAGCGCCTGTTTCCCTGGCTTCAGACCCTGTACCCGATCTGGGCGGGGTTGAGCGCGGCACAGCTGCGGGTGGCCGCAAAGCTGGCGCTGGTGGAACTGTTGCGTTCGGGCTGCACCACGGTGGTGGACCACCATTACTTATTTCCGGCCGGCCTGGAGGAAGCCATCGACATCGAGATCGAGGAAGTGCGGGCTCTGGGGATGCGCGCGGTGTTGACCCGCGGTTCCATGAGCCTGTCAGTGGAGGAGGGCGGGCTGCCGCCGCGCTCGGTGGTGCAGGACGAGGAGCGCATTCTGCGCGACAGCGAACGGTTGCTGGACGGCTACCACGAGGCGGGCGACGGCGCCATGGTGCAGCTTGCTCTGGCACCCTGCTCGCCGTTCTCGGTTACCGGGGAACTGATGCGCGATACCGCCGCTCTGGCCCGCCGGTACGGTGCCAGGCTGCACACCCACCTGGCGGAAACCGCTGACGAAACCGCCTACTGCCTGGAGCACTTCGGTCAGCGGCCGGTGGACTATCTGGCGTCCCTGGACTGGCTGCGGGACGATGTGTGGGTGGCCCATGGCATCCATTTCAACGACGACGAAGTGCTGCGACTGGGACAGGCCCGTGTGGGTATCTGCCACTGTCCGTCATCCAATATGTTGCTGTCCTCCGGCCAGTGCCGGGTCAACGAGCTGGAAGCGGCCGGCGCGCCGGTGGCGCTGGGGGTGGACGGTTCGGCCTCCAACGACGCCTCCAACCTGATCGAAGAGTTGCGCCATGCTTACCTGTTGCAGCGCCTGCACTACGGCGCCGACGCGGTCAGCCACTTTGACGCCCTGCGCTGGGCTACCGAAGGGGGTGCGCGCTGCCTGGGACGGGCGGACATCGGTAAGCTGGCAGTGGGCCGGCAGGCCGATCTCGCGCTGTTCAAACTGGACGAGCCGCGCTTTTCCGGGGCGGGTGACCCCCTGGCGGCGCTGCTGCTGTGCGGCGCCAGCCACGCCGATCGGGTGATGGTTGCCGGTCAATGGCGGCTGGTGGACGGCGAAGTACCGGGGCTGGATCTGGCGGCACTGATGACGGAGCACGGAGCGGCTGCGCGCACACTCACCGGCTACCCGGCAAGCTCTCCATGAGCGCCGTGCTGTTTCGCGCGCCGCTGTTCAATCCCACCGGCCCCGATGACCTGCAGTGGTGGTCCGACGGCGCACTGCTGGTGCAGGATGGCCACATCGCGGCCAGCGGCCCGTTCGATGCCGTGGCGGGGCATGGCGAGCAGCGCGTTGTGGAACTGGATGGGGTTATCGTTCCCGGTTTCGCCGATGTGCACATCCACTGGGTTCAGCATCGGGTGCGCGGACGCCTGGGCCTGGAGCTGATGCCCTGGCTGCGCGAGCATATCTGGCCGGAAGAGGCGCGCTATGCCGACCCTGCGTTCTGCGCCGCGGCGGCACCGGCATTCTTCGACGATGTGGTCCGCGCCGGCACGGTCATGGGCATGGCCTATTCCAGCAGCCACCCCCATGCTGCGCGGACCGCTGCGGCCTGCAGCATCGGCGACTGGCTGATCGGCGATTCGGTCATGGTACAGGGGGCACCCGCCGTTCTCACCGGCGCCGGCGTGGATTCCATCGATACCCTGGATGCATTGGCCCGGGAGCTGGGTCCGCGACGCTACGCACTGACACCGCGCTTTGCCCTGAACTGTTCCCGGGAGCTGATGGCGGCCATGGGGGCCTACGCACGGGCGGGCGGCTATCATGTGCAGACCCATCTTTCCGAATCGCCGGCCGAGGTCCGCGAAGTGCTGGAAGCGTTTCCGGAGGCCGAGGATTACACCGACGTCTACGATCGGGCCGGACTATTGGGACAGCGCACCGTGCTGGGCCACTGCGTGCATCTGAGCGAACGGGAATGGGCCGTGCTGGCCGCGCGCCGGTGCTGGGTGGCCCATTGCCCCTCCAGCAACGAAGCGTTGGACTCGGGGCGTATGGACCTGGAAGCGGTACGGCGCCACGACATCGCCTACGCCCTGGCCAGCGACGTGGGCGCAGGGCCCAGTCACAGCATGCTGCATGTCATGCAGCGCTACCTGCAGCTGCACCGGGCCGCCGGCGTGCCGGTCAGCGCGACCGAGGCGCTGTATCGCGCCACCCTGGCGGGAGCACAGTGTATGGGCCGTGGCGCGATAGCCGGGAATCTTGCGCCCGGCAAGCGGGCCGACTTCGTGTTGCTGCCCCGGCCATCGGGGGCGGTGGAGCCCGCCGGTTGGATCGAGGAATGGGTCCAGGGGTCGATGACGGCCTTGGAGAGCCGGCCGCTGGGCACCTGGGTGGCAGGTTTGCCGGTGGGCAGAGAGTGCTTGCTGTCGCAGTCAGGCGCCTGACTCGCCACGATGGCATCGGGAGGACGCGACGGCGTCCTTTCTCTCGTTCCGATTACATGGTTTTCTTCCGCGGGCGTCCCCGCTGTCTACACTTGCCGTTGTCCGCCGGTTGCGTGGACGACCGCCGCGGGCGCCGTTTCCCTTCGTGAGCCGTGGGATACAACGTGCCGACCCGGACGGGCCGCTTGACTGCTGTACGGATCGTCGTCGCGCCGATGGTTCCGTGGGTCGGTGCGCAGTGTCCCGCAACTAGCGGCTAGTCCCCCGGTTGCCGGCGACCGCCCGGCTCCCTTCCCATACGACTGAGGCAAACACGGATGATGGCTTCGCCGTCACTTCAAGGACGATACGGGCCCATGCTGATTGTCGCGCTGTTCGCGCTGTTCGCGCTGGTGCCCTATATCCTGGTGGTCAGCGGGGCGGCGCTTTATCGGGGACAGGTGGTGAGTGACCTGGGGGCGACCGGCGGTGCTGTGGCCATCGTGCAGGGTCTGTCCATTGCCGGCTACGCTTTCGGTGCACTGTTGGCCGGCGATCTGGTCAACCGTTTCCGGCAGCGGCATTTGTTTCTGTTTGCCGAAGCCCTGTTCGTACTCGGATGGCTGCTGGTGGCGGTGTCCGGCGGCATCGCCACCTACGGCGCGGGGCGCGTGTTGGCGGGGTTCTCCACCGGCACGTTGTTGGTGACGGCGCTGCCGCCTGTGGTGCGCCGCTTTCCGGCCGAGAGGGTGCCGTTCACGGCGGCCTTCATAAACATCGGACTGTTCGGGGCCGTTGCGGCGGGCCCGCTGCTGGGCGGCGCTGTGGCGGCGGGTCATATCTGGCGTATCTTCTACGGGGCCTTCGCCGGACTGGGCACACTCACCGCCGTCGTTGCCATGTTGACCCTGCCCAACGCCGAGCCCTTCAACCCGGACCTGCCATTCGATCCTCACGGGCTGGCGCTGGGTTTTGCCGCCACCGTGCTGCCGTTCTGGGCGAGCGGGGAACTGCGCGCCCATGGTGTCGCCACCCCCATTGTGGCAGTGCCCCATGGCATCGGAGTGGCCTGCTTTGTCGCCTTGATGCTGGTGGAATACCGAAAACCCGAAGCTCTGTCGCCCGTGCATAAGATGTGGACCACTTTTCCGGTCGCCGGCACGCTCATAGCGATGATCGGCGGCGGTGCATTCGTGACCTTCGTATTGCTCACCATCGAATTGCTCGTCCGGGTCGAACACTGGTCGCCCCTCGCCGCCGGCCTGTTGTTCTGGCCCCAGGTCGTCGGCGCCCTGTTGACGGCCGCGCTGCTCGGAATGCTGTTTCGCACCCGCTTTCTGCCGCTGCTGGCCTTCGCCGGGATGCTGTTGCTGCTGGGCGGCGGTGCGCTGCTGTTGTCCTACCATCCCCACGACGGACACACCCATCTGTTGGCGGCAGTGGGCCTGCTGGGGCTCGGGGCAGGCGCGACCGTCAGCCCCGGCCTGTTTCTTGCCGGTATGGCACTGCGAACCCGTATTCTCGGGCGTATCCTCGCGCTCATCGAACTGGTGCGTTCCACCGCCGACTTCATTCTGGCCCCGGTCATGCTGAAGGTGGCGGTCGAGTCCTCCAAGGCCTCGGGGCTCGCGGCCGCGGGTATCCACCACGCCATGCGGATCACGTGGCTGATCACGCTCAGCGGTACGGTATTCATTGCTGCACTGTATCTGCTTGGCGGAGCCGGTCTGCCGCGGCCGGACCTGGTGGCGTGGGTGAAGCGTGACCGCACTGCCATTCACTCTCCGCCCCTGCTGGACGTCATCCGTCACCGCAGGTGAACCGACGGTGGCCAGCGTTCGGGAATCGAGCGGGGCGTTCCGGCCGGTGCTCACGGACTTCGCCTTGCTCAACCCTTGGCAGCAGTGCGCCGGGACAAGGCCGCAGAGTCGGCCGGGTCTCGCGCCGTCAGACCCTTCCGGACCACTGGGAGTCTGCCGCCACCGCGCCAACAAATCGGCGCTGCCCGAACGAACGGCGGTCACCGGAAAATCATCACGTCACGTATCAAAAGTCACAGAACTTCGATGGTTTTGGGATACGCTAATTGAGCCCTGAAAGGGGCTCGGGAGGACCACGTGAACCGTGATCGCCCAGACAACTAAAGAAGTGTCACGCTGACCACACGAAGGAGCAACATAATGACAACGAATAAGTTGTTCGGCAGTGCACTGGCAATCCTTCTTTTCAGTCTGTCCTCGAACTCGCAAGCCGCAGACGAGCACTCCAACGTCGCATGCCCGGTCGGTCTGGTGAGCGGGTTGACGCTGACCGACGAGTTCGGCGCCGTAGCTGCAGCGAATACCCGCTGCATCAAGAAGCGCCATCATGTCAGGACGATGTTCGCCATCGACCAGTTCTACGCGACCGGCAGCACCACGCAGCCCTACGCGCTCCACCAGATGCAGAACGTGTACAACGACTACACGATCACCGACGGCATGACGGAAGGCCGGGACTTCAAGATGATCGCAGTCGTGCACAGCATGGGCGGAATGCTGCTGCTCAATGACGGCACCATCAACCCGTTCAAGGCACAGGTGGAACATCTGATGTCAGAGGGGGTTACTTTCTACATGTGCGAGAACACCGTGCGCGGGTTCATCCACGCAGGTCTGCTTCAGCAGGGCAATGTCGCAGCCGGGCTCATTCCGGGCGTGAAGTTCGTGACCGCGGGTCTTTCAGCCATCAGCGATTTCCAGGCTCTCGGCTGGAGTTATGATCAGCCGTAAGTCTCCCACCTCTCACTGAAAGAGCCCCGTCCCTGTAAAGGGACGGGGTCCCTCCACCCTGAGATCCACAGACACGTCGGCTGCGGTTTGCACCGCCAGCGGCAGGGGAAGGTAAGTAACCTCTTCCGGCCATTGGCATCTCTTCTGGTAGTGGCGCTACGCATCCCGACAGCGGATGCGCGCCGAGATAGAGCCATAGCGCTGACGTGTGGACAGCCGGAGTCTCATTCCGGGCACTTAAGCTGCCCGGAAACGGTCGCCTCGAACGAGGGGTTGGCCATAATAAAGGAAAACGGTTGGAAAAAGTCCGCTGCCGAGTTGGAGATCTGGCGCTACGGCACCCCCACCTTTCGTGTGTCAGCTTGCGAACTCTCAACGATGTAGCTGGAAAGATAATCTTTCGGAACCAGATCCAGGAGGCGCGCCCGGTCTCGGTAGAACAAGTCGTAGCTCATATTGGAGATCTCTTCCGGCGTATATGCGATATTGGATGTCGCAGGCTGTTTGGCAATAACGCCAAGTCCATATGCGCAATCCAAGACAAATACTCGAAGATCGCGACGCGTGGCCCGAAGGTGCAGGATTGACTTCCATACATCACCACACCACGGAGCATTATTATTGGGTTTAATCGGATTCGAGGCGCTCTCCTCGGGGGGGATGCAATCGTCTACCACGATCACTCCGCCTGAGCGCAAGTAGCGAAGCGAGTTTTCGATGTCACGAAGTGACTGCTCATAAGTGTGTAATCCATCGACAAAAACCACGTCAGGTGGTTTCGTGGTAAGGATGTTTGAGTATTTGGAAAAAAACTCGTCGCTTGTTATTTGATAGTATTCGTTTCGAATATTTGAAAGATTCCATTTGATCCATCGAAGTTTGTTGATCGTCCGAAATAGAAATCGAGGATCGACCGCAATCTTTTTCTTGGCCTTTATCCTAAAAAATGTATCCCCAGACTGGACTCCAATCTCGAGATAGTTTCGAGCCTGCCGTGAGTCCAGCAAGGCCTGAATAACCTCAACGCGAGCGCTTGCAGCTTTGTCTCGCATGTCGTCAACCTCCTGCGGTTTAATAGCATTGCGAGAATGACCTTGCCCCTGATCCGAGCATGGCGGAATGTGCGAAATCGAGCATATCAGGCAGTCTCCTTGGCGAACACCGCTGCGGACTTTCTGCCCAACGCCCGTCACCCGGCAGCTAGTCGGCTGTCACCGCGTTGCGTGACCTTGGCAGGATGACTGCCGGGGCACCGGTGCCGACGTACCCGTAGTGCGGGGGGAAGGGAATATGTGGACCGGTGCCGTTCAGCCGGCGGGGTCGACATCGCCGATCGACGGCGCCTGCGGCACCAGCCGCAAAGCATCCGGGGGCAGTCGTGCCCACAGACGCGAGCCGACCGTGAGGTCTCTAGCCCACCAGCCGGGCGCCCACGCTTGCAGGCGCGGAGAGCCGTCCAGTTGCACCATGAGCAGGGCGCCGGTCGTTTGTAGGGCAGTGACCGTGACTTCAAGGCAGTTGTCGGTCGACTCGGGTTTTGACCGCAGGAGTTCGATCTCACCGGCACACAGCCCGGCCTGCAGCTCACCCGGTGGGACCGTGGTCGCCGCGCTATCCAGGACCCGGCCGGCTATCTCCAGACGTAGCCCGCCTTCGGTGGAGCCGACCACGCGGGTCGGCCACAGGTTGTCGATGCCCAGTTGGGCGGCGACCCGGACGTCGGCCGGGCGCGCGAGCACCTCGCGGTAGGGCCCGGCCTGCAGCAGGCTGCCGTTGGCCAGCACGGCGACATGGTCGGCCAGGATCGCCGCCTCGCTGCGGTCGTGAGTGACGTACACCACCGCCAGTCCGTGTTCATCGAGCAGATGGCGAACGCCCATGTGCAGGGTCTGCCGGCTGGCTGCGTCCAGGTTCGCGCTGGGTTCGTCGAGCAATACCAGCGCCGGCTCCATGGCCAGGGCGCGGGCGAGGGCGAGGCGTTGGCGCTGGCCTCGGCTCAGTTCGCGGGGATAGCGACTTTCCATGCCGGCGAGCCGGAATTCCACCAGCAGCCGTTGCAGGCGACTGCGTTTGTCCCGCGGCTCGCCGCGCAGGCCGAAAGCCAGATTGCCCTCCACGGTCAAATGGGGAAACAGGGCCAGATCCTGGGGCACGTAGGCGATCCGCCGGCGCTCCGGGGTGTGGGCGGTAATGTCCCGGCCGTGCAGCGTGACACTGCCGGCGTCGACGCTGGTGAAGCCGGCCACCGCTTCAAGAAGCGTGGTCTTGCCCGCGCCGTTGGCGCCCTGCACCGCCAGGCAGCAGCCGGCCGGTACGTCCAGATCCAACGGACCTAGCCTGAAGCTGCCTCGGTGCACCTCCAGGCCGTCCAACTGCAGTCCGGAGTTGCTCACTTGCCGGCACCGAAGCGCCTGACACCCGCAAGGCCTCGCAGCACCAGGAAGATCAGCAGTGAGACCACCAGAACGATGAAGGACAGCGCCAGGGATTCAGGAAGGCCGAAGCGCAGGAACAGGTTGTATATCTTCACCGGCGCCGTCATGGGGTAGTACGCGATGATGACGACGGCGCCGAACTCGCTCACTGCGCGGGCATAGCTGAGGGTCACTGCGGTCAGCAGTCCGCGCCAGCTCAAAGGCAGAACCACTCGCCACAATACGCCCCACGGACCGGCACCGAGGCTGCGGGCGGCGCGCTCCAGACGCGGGTCGACACCTTCGAACGCCAGTCGTGCCGCGCTCACCGTATAGGGTGCACTGACGAACAGCATGGCGACCACGATGCCCGGCAGGCTTCCCCAGAATTTCAATCCGAAAAAGTGATGCAAGGGCACGCCGAGCAGTCCGCGCCGGCCGTAGACGAACAGCACGGCCATGCCGGCGACCACATGAGGCACAGTCAGGGGGACGTCCACCACCGCCTGGATGAGACTCTTGCCGGGGAACTCGCTGCGGGCGAGCAACCACGCCAGCGGGATGCCCAGCAGGCCCGCCGTCAATGCCGTGATGGCTGCCGCCTCCAGACTGAGCAGTACGGCCGACTGCGCCTCGGTATCGCCCGCCACGCGCGCAAGCTCCCCCGGCGCGCTCAGCGCATCGATGCTGAGCACCGCCAGGGGAACCACGATGGAGGCGACAAACAGAGCACCCAGCAGTGCGAAAGGCAGGGTCACCCGGCGCTGGCGCGAAGGTTGGAGCCGGCGCGTTCGTTGCGTCATCGCCTGAGGGAAGCTCCCGGCGGAACGCCGTCAGCTGGAGCCCCAGGGGCGAACGTGGTCGCGCAACGAGTCAGGCATGTGGGCCATGCCCTGTGCCCAGGGCTTGGTAAATGTGCCGAATCCGCTCTGCGCCATGATCTTGCGTCCCTGGGGACCCATCAGGAAATTGATGTATTCCTGGCCGAGTTTTGTGCTGGGGGCGTTCTGGGGGATGGTCACTCCGTAGATCAACGGTGCGCCGTGCAACACGCCCTTGGAGGTGTGGGCAACTCCGTGTTTGTAGTAAGCGGCATCCGCCGGGCGACTGAGGTTGATGCGGTTAGGCAGCTTGACGTAACGCAGGTGATGGGATTTCGCCGACGAGCTGTAGATGGCCAGGTAGTCGATCTGGCCCGTCTGCAGGGCTGAAATGAGCGCGGTTTCGGTGTCGCGTATGGCGCTCTTGGGTGCATTGGCGAGCACCTGCTTCTTAAGTCCCGGGTCGTGATAGTAACGGGAGGCGAGACTGAGCATCTGGAGGAACTGGTAGCCGGACGGGTCGGTATCGGGGTTGGAGCGGCCGATCACTACACCGGGCTTGGACACCACCTTGTACCAGTTATGGGGCCCGATGTGGCTGGCGCCTTTGCTCTGGGGGGTGTATGCCAGGGTGGCGGCGTTGGAGGCAAATCCGATGTACCAGTCGGCGAGATTGGCCTTGCCGAGCACCCGGGGAATCACGCCGTAGGCGGCGGCCGCATAGACGTCGGCGCGCTGATGCAGGTTCGCGATGCGCCGCGCCATCATCACGCTGCCGCCGAATTCGCCCTTGACGGTAACGCCCGGGTGAGCGTGTTCGAAGGCACGGTCGATGCGATGGAAGGGCACGGCCAGGGTGCCCGCTGCGTACACGGTGAGGGTCGAAGCGCTGGCGGCGCTCGATGCCAGCGCCAGGCTGAGTGCCAGGGCTGCTGCTGCCAGAGGTAGAGAAGGGGATCCTGTGTTGTCCATTGCGCAGTCTCCTTGTGTTTTGATTGGTCTGCTACCGCTTGGTTGGACCTCCTTTGGTGCAGCGGGTTGCGGCGTGGATGTTGTGCAAGAGCGCCCATCCTCCAGCTGCAACGGGATCGCTCGGCCCGGTTAGCATGCCATAGCTGCCGAGCGACGGTCGAGACGACGGAGGCCGCCATGAAACGACCTCCGGGGATAACGAAATCTTTACATCATCGCTGGGCCCCAGCCCGGCCGGCAATGCTTGCGCCGAGCGTCTCAGGAGCCGGTCGCGGCAGGAGCAGTGCCTGGCCGACAGCACCTCTTGCCTTTATTCAAAGGCGTTCTGAAGACGAGGCATCCAGCAGCGGTGGTGCGAAATAGCGGCCCTGTCCCAGGTCGACACCCAACTCACGCATGCGATCCGCGGTGGCGGAATCCTCGATCCCTTCGGCCAGGGTTACCAGCCCAAGTTCCCGGGCGACGTAACGGATGCTGCGGATGACGGCCTGGGCCTTGGCGGCGGTGCGTGCCTGGCGCACCAGTCGGCCCTCGATCTTGAGAAAGTGGACTGGCAGGTCCACCAGATATCGGAATGACGAATAGCCGCTGCCGAAATCGTCTATGGCTAGACGCACGCCCTGGTCCACCAGCGGTTGCAGCATCTCCAGGGCCTGTTGGGAGTCGATGAAATCCCGTTCCGTGATTTCCACGACGATAGGGTGCTCGCCGGGGCCGCAGGTCGAATGGTGTTCCCGCAGCAACGTTGCCAGCGCATTCATCATTTCGCGCTGGCGCAGCAAGCCCGCCGAGACGTTGATGAAATGGAGCAGAAGCACACCGGACTGAACCTGGCCCTGGCAGTGATGGAGCGCGGATCGGAACATGCTGTAGTCGACACGATGGATCAGGTGGCGCAGGCTGGCCACCTCGATGAATTCCTCCGCCTCGATGATGCCTTGATGGCCAGTGTCGTTGGCGATCAGTCGGGCCAGCGCCTGGTAGCCAATTGTCTCGCCGGTGCGCAGATCGACGATCGCCTGATAGGCGGGCTGCAGGCCGTTGGACTGAAGAGCGGTTTCGATCCTGGACGCCATTGTGTAGATGCGACGGCCCCGTGCGGTCGGACGCTGCACGCGGTTGCGGCCGGAATCCTTGGCTTCATACAGGGCCGCATCCGCGATGCCGAGCAGCTGTGTCGGTTCCGACTCGTCCAGCGGGTAGCAGGCCAGCCCCCCGCTGATGGTTAGTTGCAGGGCGCGCTGCTGTTCGATCATGAAGGTCCTGGAGCCGACCGCCCTGCGTGCGCGGTCCGCGATTCCCATTGCCTCGTCGGCTTCCGTGTCGGGCAACAGAATAAGGAACTCCTCGCCGCCCCAACGACCGACCCAATCGCCCTGGCGGACGGCGCCGTTGAGCAGTTGCGCGACCTGTGCGAGGACCGTGTCCCCGGTCTGGTGACCGTAGTGGTCGTTGATGGTCTTGAACTGGTCCAGGTCTATCAACAAGATCGCGTATGGCACCTGTTCCCGCTCGGCGCGCGCGTGGACATGCTCGAGGGCCGCCTGTATGGCCGGTCGGTTCAACAGACCGGTCAACTCATCGTATTCGGCTGCCTCTCGCAACCGGGCACGCAGGGTGACTTGTTCGAGCAATGCCCCGGCGACCCTGCCGAAAAGGCTCAGCGACTCCGTACCAACCCGTTCAAAGTAATTGCTGCGGTCGACGGTGACGCCGAAGCCACCGGCAAGCACCTCCGACGCCGCGAGGCGAAAACACATGAGCTGTTGGCCCTGCAGCATTTGAGGTTCCAGGTAGTCCGCCAGGTCGTCGACCCGCCTGGCGGACAACACCGCTTCGGGTACCGCACCCGCTGCATAGAGGGCACCGATGCGACCCCGGTCATCGGGGGAATCGAAGGTGTAGAGCTAGGCGGCGCGGATATGCGGAGACGCGCGGACCAGTGTCTCGCACACGCCCTGCAGCACGAGTGCCGGGTCCTGCCGCTGTGCCAGTTCCGCGGTGGCGCCGAAGAGTGTGGACTGCAGCAGTTCGCGCTCGACGCCCGGAGAAAAGTCCGCGGATGCATCGCCGGATTCCGTAGTCATAGTGCGAGTATAGAAGTTGCCCGCCGGCCGGCGGCGCTTGACTTTCATCAAGGCCGGGTCAACGCGCGCGCGGCATGCTTCCCACCAACAGCCCGGCACCGTGTCGTTCGCTGTACTTTACCCGCCCGATGGTGGGGTTATCAGTTGTCTAGGGAGGCAATCATGTCCGCAGAACATCCATCCTACATGAGCCGGCGCGGCTTGTTTCGTCACGTAGGCGCCGGTACGGCAGCCATCGCACTCGGTGGTCTGTTGCTGCCGTTACGCGCCGCCAGCGCGGAAGAACATACCGCCCGTGACAGCGGTACCGCCGCAGTCAAGAAGGGGAAGCCCGTGGTGGGAGATCCAACCGCGCTTCCCGGGCCGATTCACCGCTCGCACAGCGTACACCACGACATCAAGCTGACTGTGGACGAACACTACGCTGAGATCTCCCCGGGAGCGCTGTTCCGGTTCTGCACCTTCGACGGTCATATTCCGGGTCCTATGATCCGCGTGCGGGAAGGCGACACGGTCAGCTTCACCCTGGAAAACCCCACCGGCAACCTGCTCATGCATAACGTGGACATGCACGCGGTGTACGGCAGTGGCGGTGGAGCGCCCGCGACGCTGGTGGCTCCCGGGCAAAGCAAGACCGAGCACTTCAGGGCTATGTATCCCGGCGCATTCATCTACCACTGCGCGGTCGTGCCCAACATGGACATGCACATCAGCAGTGGCATGTACGGAATGATTCTGGTGGAGCCGAAGGACGGTTTGCCCAGGGTGGACCGAGAGTTCTATCTCGGCCAAAACGAGGTCTACACCGACAAGAGGTTCGGAGCGGAGGGGGTTCATCAGTTCGACTGGCAACGCCTGGCTGCGGAAGACCCGACCTACGTCCTGTTCAACGGCGGGGCGGCGGCACTGACGCCGCGGCGCGCGGGCGCCATGAAAGCCAAGGTAGGCGAAACGGTGCGCGTGTTCATGGTGAACGGCGGTCCCAATCTGACCAGCAGCTTCCACCCCATCGGCAACGTGTGGACCGAGGCCTGGTCCCAGGGTGCGATCGCGAACGAACCCCAGCGCTACATACAGACGCAGTCGGTTCCCCCCGGCAGCACGTTCGTGGGGCACATGAAGCTGCCGGTCCCGGAGACGGTGAAACTGGTGGACCACGCATTGACCCGCGTCATGCGCAAGGGACTGCTGGCGGAAATAAACGTGGAGGGCGCCGCCAACCCGGACATTTTCCGGTCATAGCCCGACGCGGGCCGAACACCGCAGCCCGCCTTTGGGCGCCCATGTGCCATGAGGTGCCCGTGGCGCCGACGGCGGGCTGCAGAGTGCCGGTTGTCGTGGAACGAGGGTCTCGGATCGGCGTCCGCCAGCTGCAGCGCCTGGGATGTTCCGGCCGGTCCGGGGCACATCCGAGGCGGTCCGCCGGTTTATGCCGCCGCTGCCGCTTCATCCTGCTCGGCCTGTTCAACAGGCGCGAGGATGTCGGCCAGAGTGACGCTGTTCAGGAAATTGTCGACGTGGACATTGAGTCTGTCCAGCAGGTGCTGATGGGATGGATCCATGTAGGCTTTTCGTTCCGGGTTCACTGCGCGTGCCACGTCGGCAAGTGTGATCTGCGAAGACGGACGGCTGAGACGATACCCCCCGTCGGGTCCACGCTGGGACATGACCAGATTCGCTTCCCGTAGCTGCTTGAACAGTTGTTCGAGGTAGGATACGGAAATGCGCACACGTACGGACAGCCCGGACAGTGCCACCAGGGGCGCTTCCTCGACGGGTTGTGCGCCGTTCTGTTGCGATGCCAGGACCAGCATGGACATCAAGGCATGTTGGCTTTGGGGCGATAGCTTCATGACGTGGCTCCCTGGTTTTTCGAGGTTCGGTTGACGAAATAAAGAGCGCAGCACGACAGACAAGTTGGACGCCGCGTGGAGGTCGGGACGGGCGGCAGCTACTGCAACAGGCGCCGCGCTGAACGGCGGCGGGCCGCGATGCTTACACAGCCCCTTGCCCGTCCCTGGGCTCGGCCTTCTCCCTGTGTGGCGTGGGGTCCTACCCTGCGGCGCCGTCCCTGATTCCCTGCCGGTCACCACCTTCCGGGTGGTGGGTGCGAACGTGCTGGGGGCGATCCGTCGCGGTCCTTCGCCTGACCTGTCTACGCTCCATGAGCGGCAGAGGGGGTAACCGGAGCGCGCCTCAGCTCGTTCTGCAAGGAACAGGAGCAACAGACGTGCCAGCATGCTAGCGCTCCAAAGATCAAAGAGTTATGGACGCCGTGAAGGCCCTGTGTGTCGTCTACAGGCAACGCGTCCAGGCGGGAAAGGGCGAAAGTCCCCGATCTCAACGGCTTGCGTCTGTCGTTGTGAAACGACAAATTGCGGGTGGGCAACGTGGCGGGCGGTATACCTGCGGGAGGGGACAGCGCCTGTAACTATGGCATTGCCTGTTCGATTGCGTAAGCGCCAGCCAGGCGCATTTTGGATGCGCGACGCGAAGCCCAACACGCCGCGTCGGAACACGGCAGTCACTGCCCTTGTCGGGAAACGCGGTTAGTTGCTTGCAGGGGCGCTGGAAATCCTGCCGCACACCGGCCAGGACGGTTCGCTTCCGCGGACAATTGCCCGATTCGTCCCCGGGACGCCGGCAACCCATCCCCGGATCCGTATCCATACGCCCTGGGCCATCTGTGGGTGTGTCGCCAGTATCTCCAGCGCCAAATGGTCCGGGTTCGAGCGTAACCGCCACCCGTCCATGCCCTGGAGCAGACTCCACACCGCGGATTGGGGCGCCTCAATCCCAATGGCCGCGTTGATCTCGAACAGGGGCCCTCGTTGGTTCGGATGCCGCCAGTGGCGGAGGGCGAAGGACCCTGCCAGGGTTTGACCTTGAGTGGCGACCTTACTAACATACAAACGATTGTTCAAATGTTCACTTGATGGCTGGCGAACTGGAGTGGGTACCTATGGCCGCTAGATCGACGTCGTCGCGGAGTGCCTGTGGCTCGGCGGCGGAGCCTTCACTGGAACAGGCGGAGGAACTCGCCGGCATGTTCCATCTGCTGGGCGACGTGAACCGCCTGCGGCTGATCTGTGCCTGTATGGATCAGGCGGTGTGCGTGCAGGATCTGGCGGATCGTTTCGGGTTGTCACCCTCGCTGGTCAGCCACAACCTGCGCCTGCTCAAGGCCGCCCGGCTCATGAGAGCGCAGCGGCGTGGAAAGCAGGTGTTCTATACCGTCGATGACCACCACGTGCGTACCGTGCTGCGGGACATGACCACTCATGTCGCCGAGCCGGAAAGCGACGCCGATTGAGGTGCCCGATACGCCCGGCGCCGAACCAACCGCGAGACAATGACCAGCGAAGGGGTCCCCTATGGAACATAGACACGGGCCATACGAGCAGGGAAATACTCATTCCCACGCCCATGAACACGATCATTCCCACCATCACTCCCACGGCATCAGCGTGGATGCTGACAGGCGGTATCTGAGTATCGCTCTCGGGTTGCTGCTGGCGTTCATGGCGGGTGAGGTTGTGGTCGGCCTCATGGCCTCCTCGCTGGCGTTGATCTCCGATGCCGGACACATGTTGACAGATGCCGGTGCCATCGCCATGTCCCTGGTAGTGATGCGTCTGTCCCAGCGCCCCGCAGGCGGCGATTTCACCTTCGGGCTCAAGCGGGCGGAGATTTTCAGCGCCCAGATAAACGGCATAACGTTGGTCGCCCTGGCCGGTTGGTTCGTTATTGAAGGCGTACGCCGGCTGATCTGGCCTCCCGCCGTGGAAGGGCTGCTGGTCACCTGGGTCGCTTTGGCGGGCATAGTCGTCAACCTGCTGGCCACCTGGGCCATCAGCAAGGCCAATCGGGACAGCCTGAATGTCGAGGGCAGCTTTCGGCATATTCTGACCGATCTCTACGCATTCATAGCCACCGCCGTGGCCGGCGCTCTGATGCACTGGACACATATATTCCGTCTCGATGCCGTGGTCGCGCTGCTGGTGGCCGGTTTGATGCTGAGGGCGGGCACCGGACTGCTCAAGGAATCAGGGAGGATTTTCCTGGAAGCGGCACCGAGAGGTGTGGACCCGCAAGCCATCGGTCAGGCGATGGCGGCCGACGCGGATGTGCAGGAGGTCCACGACCTGCATGTCTGGGAAGTGACGTCCGGGTTTCCGGCGCTGTCGGCTCACGTGTTGGTGCGCAATCACGCGCCGTGCCGGGGCGAATGCCATGGAGTGCGGGAACGTCTGGAGTCCCTATTGGAGAGGCGTTTCCATATCACCCATACCACTCTGCAAGTGGACCATTACCGCGCTGAATACCATGTGCCGGCCTACGAAGTGCGCAGCGCGTTGCCCAGCGCTAGAGCGGATGTCGGTGTGGGGTGATCCGTTTCAGAGCAGATGGTTCAGACACACAGCGAGCAACAGCGCGACGACGACAACGCCCCCCGCATAGGCGACCGCGGTACGCCGCCCCATCTGCTGGCCCACCGGACCCAGCGTCGCCACATTGGTGCCCACGCCGGCAATCAGCAGCAGCATGGCGTTGCCGGCGCCCAGTCCTTTGCTGCGCAGGGCATGGATCCACGGCAAGGAACCGAGGCTGTCGGTATAGATCAGGCTGGCGACGACTACGGCGGCGGCCAGTCCCGCCAAGTCGGCGCCCGTCCCGTAGCGCGCCACCCAGTCGCCGGGTAGAAACTCCTTGACCAGAGCGCCGAGGACCGCGCCCGCCAGGATCCACGGTGCCAGTTCGCGCAGCAGCCCGAGGGCTGTGCGCAGCGCCTGACGCAGTTTGTCCACGGGATCGGAGAAATCCCACCAGCGCTGTCCGGTGGGCGGTGCCGGCTCGTGGCAAGATGTGCAGCCGCAAGTCCGGGCCTGCGCCGCAGTGACCGGTTCCGGCGCCGTGTCGGCCGGCGCAACCAGGTCCACGAACAGGCCGGTGGCCGTCCCCACCAGCACACCGCACACGGCGATGGCACCGGCCAGGGGCCAACCGAGAAACACGGCGAGGGCGATCACGCCGTACCAGTTGAACCAGGGTGTGGCGATCAGGAACGCGCACGCCGGTCCGCGCCGCCCGGTGGCCCGGTACAATTCGGTGGCGGTGGGTATCGCCGTGCAGCAGCACAGAGGCGTGAAAAAGCCGGCGGTGGCCCCGGCGAGATTGGAGCGCAGCCGGCCGCCGCCCACCAGCCGCCGCAACGCGTCCGGGCGGACAACGGCCTGCAACAGACCGGCGACGAAGAAACCCAGCACTGCGACCTCGGCGAATTCCCACAAATAATGTGCGCTGGCGAGGGCGAATGCGGTGATCGACGTACTCATGGTGGTATTCATTTTCGGCTGACCGGGATTTCCCTGCAACCACGGCCGCGGTGCGGTCGGCATCAGGAAATGCAAATGGACGTCCGCGACAGGCATACTGAGTGAGGTCTTTCAGGCGCACGGCACAGATGAATGCCGGCGCGAAGCGGCGCATGGGTGTGTGCCGAGACCACGGTCGCCGTAGCTGCGCCGGAACGACGGGTAGCCCGTCGCTCCACAGCATCGGATGCACGAAGGATTGGATTTGCTGCAAACCCCACAGGCCAGACGCGGCATGGCGGTCGCGCCCCATGGGCTGGCGGCCCGGACGGGACTCGCCGTTCTGCGGGATGGCGGTAATGCGCTGGAGGCAGCCGTAGCTGTAGCGGCCTCCCTGTCGGTGCTCTATCCGCACATGACCGGCATCGGCGGGGACAGCTTCTGGCTGGTCGCCGAACCAGGCGAGGCGGTGACCGCCATCGATGCCTGCGGTCGCACACCGGGCGATCTGGATACGGATTACTACCGCGCGCGGAATCTTGATTCGGTACCCACTCGCGGTCCCCTTGCGATGAACACCGTGGCCGCGACCTTGTCAGGTTGGCAGGTGGCGCTGGAAGTCAGCCGGCGCTGGGGCGGCCGGCTGCCGTTGTCCCGTTTGCTGGAAGAGGCCATCGGGTATGCAGAAGGTGGGTATGAGGTGTCGGCCAGTCAGGCCCGCTGCACAATGGGCAAGTGCGAAGAACTGCGGGGGCAGCCGGGGTTCGCCGACACCTATCTGATCGGCGGGCAGGTGCCCGCGGCGGGAACTGTCCTGCGCCAGCCGCTATTGGCGCAAACCCTGCGGCGGTTGGCGGCGAAGGGACTGGATGATTTCTACCGGGGCGAGCTGGCGGCCGCGGTGGCGTCCGACCTGGCGGCTCTGGACAGCCCGGTGAGGCTGGAGGATCTGCAGGCGCACCGGGCACTCACCGGCGCGCCTTTGGCCCTGTCGCTGGGCGGGCACCTGCCCCCCGGCACGCTGTACACCACGGCGCCGCCGACCCAGGGTATCGTAACGCTGCTGATCCTGGGCCAGTTCGCCCGGCGTGGCGGCCCCTTGCCGGCGGCAGACAGCCCGGACTATGTGCATCTGCTGGTGGAGGCCACCAAGCGGGCGTTCGCGGTGCGCGACCGCCTGGTGTGCGACCCGCAGGATATGGAGGGCATGGATCTGGCAGCCCTGATCGAGGCCGATGCCCTGCAGGCACGGGCGGCAAACATCGACATGGATCGCGCAGCGCCCTGGGGCGAGGCCGGGGAGCCGGGTGACACGACCTGGTTCGGCGTCGTCGACGGGGAGGGCCGGGCGGTCAGCTGCATTCAGAGCTTGTACCACGAGTTCGGTAGCGGCGTGGTGCTGCCGTCCACGGGCATCTGCTGGCAGAATCGCGGCAGCAGCTTCCGTCTCGATCCGGCCCATCCGCGTGGCCTGCGCCCGGGCCGCAAACCGTTTCATACCCTGTGTCCGTCCCTGGCCCGTTTCGAGGACGGTCGGGTCATGCCCCTGGGCACCATGGGGGGCGATGGCCAGCCCCAGACCCAGGCCGCGGTATTCACCCGCTATGCCGTCTACGGTCGCTCCCTGCAGGAGGCCGTCAGTGCGCCGCGCTGGCTGCTGGGACGCACCTGGGGTGCGAGCTCCGACAATCTCAAGCTCGAAGGCCGGTTCGGGGAGCCGTTCGCCCAGGCGCTGGCGGCCCGCGGTCATGCGGTGGAAACCGTGGGGGACTACGACGAAATGATGGGCCACGCCGGTGCCCTGGTGCGCCACCCGGACGGTCTCATCGAAGGCGCCGCCGACCCGCGCAGCGACGGCGCCGCCGCGGGATACTGACGTGACACTGGGTCCTGACATCGGACTGCTGATCGCGGCGTTGCTGGCCTGTGGCGTGGTGGCGGGCGTACTGGCCGGCCTGCTGGGCGTGGGCGGCGGCATCGTCATCGTTCCCATGCTGTATCACGTGTTCACGGTCTACGGGATCGCCCCGGATACCGCCATGCCGCTGTCGGTGGGCACCTCGTTGTCCACCATCGTGCTGACCTCGTGGGTGTCGGCCCGCAAGCACCACCAGCGCGGCACCGTGGGCTGGCCCCTGGTGCGCCACTGGGTGCCTGCGGTGCTGGTGGGCGTGCTGGTCGGCACGGCGTTCGCCCACGACATTTCCGGGCTGGTGCTGAAATCGATGTTCGGTGTGCTGCTGATCGTGGTATCCGTGCACATGCTGATCACGGCCCGCCGTGCGTTGAGCCTGTTTCCCGATCTGCCGGCCCTTTGGCTGCAGTCGGTGCTGGCGGTTGCCGTGGGCGGGCTGTCCAGTCTGCTGGGCATCGGCGGCGGCACGCTGATGGTCCCTTTGCTGAGTCTGTTTTCCTATCCCATACACCGGGCGGTGGCGACCTCGGCGGTGTTCGGTTTCGTGATCAGCGTGCCCGCAACCATCGGCTATGTCATCAGTGGCTGGCATGCCCAGGGCGTGCCCCCGGTGTCCACCGGCTATGTCAACTGGCTCGCCTTCGCGTCGCTGGTGCCGGCTACCATGCTGTGTGCGCCGCTGGGCGTGAAGCTGGCCTATCGTCTGGATGTGGGGCAGCTCAAGCGGGCGTTCGCGCTGTTTCTGTTTATCGTCGGCGTTAGAATGACATTCTTCTAGTGTCGGCCGGAACCCGTGCCGAGGAGACTGATGGAGAATCCGACGAGGTGCTGATTGCTCCGCAGCAGTGGTGCGGACACTGGTTCCGTGGCAATGGGCCCGGACCGGTCCCGGCCCCATGAGCGCAATAACATCAGTATGGCGACTGCCGGTTGTCTGGGCATGTGCGATCCTGCTGGGCACTCTCGGCGGAACGGGGGCGGCCACCGCGCGGGCGACCGCAACTCCGCCGGGTTCCGCTGCGTCCCGGCACGGTCATGCATCGAAAGCGGACTCCCTCGCGGCCGCCGGGCCGCGGGCCTGTTACCTGCGCGCGATGGAATACAAGTCCCGTAAGGATTACCCGCGGTACTTCAAATGGTTGCGCAAGGCGGCCTTGAAAGGCTCAGTCAGAGCGGAAGATATCCTGGGCTTCGACTATGCACTGGGGCAGGGGTTGCCGCAGGACTATGGGAAATCGGTGTCGTGGTATCGCCGCGCCGCAGCACAGGGTGACCCGGATGCCCAGTGCGAGCTGGGACTGGACTATGCCCTTGGGTTGGGCGTCAAGAAGAACCACAGCCATGCTGTGAAGCTGTACCGACAAGCGGCTGCGCAAGGCTATCAGCCGGCCAGGACACTGCTACCGTATTGAGCGGTGTGGGGTCGGTGATGATGGCACCGTATTGCGCCGCTGGTTCGCAGAGCCGCGGGGTGAAGCTTGGGGGGCGACCCGACCGATGGCCGTCCGGTGCGGAGCGCAAGCCCATGGATGCCAGTCAGCGGGATTCACCGCGAGTCGCTACAAGTCGTCGATATATAATATATTTCAGTTATTTGTGATGGGTCGCCGACATACTCCGTGACTTTCATAGAGATGGATTCGGCGCACCGGAGAGCGGCGGCGGGGGCGCCACCGGGTGATCGGCCCAGGGACCGGAAGGGCCGTGTGTCGGCGCACCGCCTATGGTCCGGCATGCAGCTTCCAGTCGATCCGTGCGGGCGATCTAGAGTGGCCTGCTGCTGCACGCCCCATAACTTCATTCAATGAAACCATTGCGGCCGGATGTATGGTACGTTGCGCATGACAGCGCCCACGGTCCCGGAGCGAAGCGTTCGCAACGGAGGCCGTCCCGGCGGACCGCGCAGACGGTGCGTAATACCAAGGCTTTGGTGCAGGGGCCGGCGCAACGCAACAAGATCCTGTCAAATCATGGGGGAGTACTATGGACGGCGTTCGACGGCGGTTACGCGCATTTTGTTACCTTGCACTGGGGATCGGGCTGTGGGCCGCCTCAGGCTGGCAGGTGGCGACCGCCGCTTCGCCGGGTGCGGGTGGACAGGGCTCCGGGAATGCGGCGCACGAACTGCCGCGACCCACGCATGTGGTGATCGTGATCGAAGAGAACAAGTCCTACTCGGATATCATCGGCAGCAAGCACGCTCCCTATCTTAATGCCCTGGCCCAGCAGGGCGCATTGTTCACACAGTCCTATGCGGTGACCCATCCCAGCGAACCCAACTATCTGGCGCTGTTTTCCGGATCCACCCAGGGACTCGACGACGATTCCTGTCCCCACAGCTTTTCCGGCGCCAATCTGGCCAGCGAATTGTTCAATCACGGCAAGACGTTCGGCATCTACTCCGAGTCACTGCCCAAGGTCGGCTTTACCGGCTGCCAGGACGGCGATTATTGGCGCAAGCACAACCCGGCGGTGAATTGGCAGGGCACCAACATACCGCGCTTCGCCAACATGCCGTTTCTGTTGTTCACCATCGTCGCAGGGGACTACAGCCATCTTCCGGCGGTTTCCATCGTGGTGCCGAACCAGAAAAACGACATGCATAACGGCACCGTCAAGGAGGGCGACGATTGGCTGAAGCGAAACATCGCACCCTATGTATACTGGGCGCAGTCCCACAACAGTCTGCTCATCGTTACCTGGGACGAAGACGACGGATCCGGCAACAATCGTATACCGACCCTGTTTGTGGGGCCGATGGTCAAGCCCGGCCGCTACGGTCAGCACATCGACCACTACAACGTGCTTCGTACCACCGAGGACATGTTCGGCCTCAAGCCCCTCGGTCACAGCGCCAAGGCGAAGCCTATTACGGGAATATGGGCTCAGCCGGCTGCCGCCCAATAGCGGATTGAGTACGGGTGGTGCGATCGACCGGAGCGTTGGTGAGCGAGTCCAGGTGCGTTCCGTCAGGTTGGCGATTTCGATAGCATGGGAATATATCCAATAATCTTTGCCGGCGTGACGGACGAACCATGCGCTGTCCGAAAAACTGGAAGGTACAGGCCGGCTCGTTTGGAGCAACGGGCGCGGCACGGCGGGCGGTGTCCCGGTTCCGGGTCAACAGGGCCATTATCAAGAACCCGGATTCCCGGGGTCCGCTTTGGTGGTGTTGATACCTGAATGAATACCCGATCGGTGCAGCGCAATGACCTGATCTCGGTCATAATGCCATGCTTCAATGCCCAGCGATTCGTCGGCGAGGCCGTGGCCAGCGTCTTCTCGCAATCGGATGTGAATGTCGAACTGATCGCTGTCGACGACGGCTCGACGGACGGCTCGCGGGCCGCCCTGCAAGAGCTCGCCCGCCAATATTCCGGTTCCATGACCGTCCTGACGCAGGACAACAAGGGACCCTATCCGGCACGCAACCTGGCTTTGAAGCACAGTCGAGGCGGCCTGGTAGCGTTCCTCGATGCCGACGACTACTGGGCCCCCAATTGCCTGAAGACTCTGATGGACGCCCTGCGCGGGGCGCGGGCTGATCTGGCCTATTGCGGCTGGCAGAACGTGGGTACGGGGGGGCCCGGTACCAAGCCCTACGTACCTCCACGGTATGAGGCGGGAGACGTTTCCGCTCTTTTTCTCAAAGGGTGCCCTTGGCCCATCCACGCTGCCATCGTACGTCGCTCGGTCGTGGATGCCGTTCGGGGGTTTTCCGAGCGCTATCGCACTTCCATGGACTACGACTTCTGGCTGCGTATTTCGGCCGTGACGCGCAATTTCGTGCAGGTGCCGGAAGTACTTGCGTTCTATCGCTGGCACGACGGCGGGCAGATTTCTTCGGTGCGCTGGGAGCAGGTATTGGATTCCTGGTCGGTGCGGCGCGATTTCATCCGCGAGCATCCCGACGCTGTGGCCCAGATGTCGCGTACCGACCGTCGTGCAAAGGTGGATGGCTTCCTGCTCAGCTCCGCCTACAACGCCTACTGGAAGCGCGACCTGGTATCAGCCCAGCGGCTGTTCCGCAGGGCTCTGGCCACTGGCTACTGGAAACTCCGGGATCTGAGATATCTGGTCCCCAGTCTGTTGCCGGGTCGGATTTACCGGTTGCTGCTCATGGGTGCGGATCGGTACCGGCAGGGCGCTTGACGACGGTAGGATCAGGACATGTCCAGGCTGACAATTCTCATGTATCACATGGTTTCCACCCCACAATCGGATGGTGAGAAACGTTATGCCTGCCCACCCGCGCGCTTCCGTCAACACATGCAGTATCTCCGCTCACGGGGCCATCAACCGGTGGTACTGCGTGATTTCGACCGCTACGCGGCCGGCGAGATGCCGATTCCGCAAAACGCCTTTGCCGTAACGCTGGACGACGGCTATCTGGACAATTACGAAAACGCATTGCCGGTGCTGCAGGAATACGGGATACCGGCTACCGTGTTCATGGTGTCCGGGCTGGCAGGGCAGGTGAATCGATGGATGGCCGACAAGGGGTACCCGCCGCGAGCCATGCTGGACTGGCCGCAGATGCGGGAAATGAGCGACGCCGGCATCGAGATCGGTGGGCACACGGTGACCCACGCACGCCTGTCGCAATTGCCGGCGGAGAAGATCAAGGGTGAAGTGTCCGACTGCAAGGCGGCGATCGAGGACAAAATCGGCCGTGAGGTCGGATCGTTTGCGTACCCCTACGGATTGTTCAACGACGCCGCACAGGCGGCGGTCGCCGAAGCCGGCTATCGACGTGCCTGCAGTACGCGGTCGGGCTTCAACAGGCCTACGACCGAAAAATATCTGCTGCGTCGGATCGAAGTGCAGGGAACGGACCCGCCCTGGAAACTGCGCCAGAAGATGGAATTCGGATCCAACGAAGCCGGACTGATGGTTCCGTTGCGCTATTACTGGGGACGCCTGCGTGCGCGTGGCGGATAAGAGGTAACGGGCCGTGGATATCAGCGTCATCGTCTGCACCTTCAATCGTGCCGACAATCTGCCCGAATGCGTGGCACACCTGGACCGACAGCAAGGATTGACGGGCGTCGAGTGGGAAGTGGTCATTGTGGACAACAATTCCACCGACGACACCGCCGACGTCGTCCGCGATCTGCAAAGCGGCAGTACGACGACCATACGCTATGTGTTTGAGGCCGAGCAGGGCCTGTCGGCCGCACGCAACCGTGGAATCGCCGAGGCCGCCGGCCCGTACCTGTGTTTCATAGACGACGACATCCGCGTAGAGCCCCAGTGGCTGCGGGCCGTTTTCGATGGATTCACGCAGCACTCCGCGGATGCAGTGGGTGGACGCATCCTCGTACAGAGCAAAACCCCGTTGCCGGCCTGGATCAACGACGACATGCGAGGATTTCTCGGACATCGCGATTTCGGCAGCGAGCCCCATTATATGGATGGGATTACCGAGTTTCCGTTCGGCGGAAACATGGCCTTGAACCGGCGGATTATCGAACAGGTAGGCGGGTTCGACACACGCATGGGGCGCAAGGGCGAGGGCGAGAAGCGCGAGGAGTTGTTCAAGGGCGAAGAGACAGACTATTTCCAGCGTGTTGTCGCAACGGGCGGCAGGCTCTATTACGCTCCGGATGCCACCGTCCACCACAAGATCCTGCCCCACCAGTTGAAGAAGAGATTTTTTCGAACCATTCATTTCAACGCAGGCTACCAGCGGGCAATGCTGGATGACACGCACTATCCACGCTGTGCCTTCCGCGTACCCCTGTTTCTGTTTCGCCAGACCGTCGCGGCCGGGGTTCGATACGTCTCTCAATTGGTCACCAAGGGCCCCAGCATCGCATTCCGTCAACAGATGAACGTGGGTTATTTCTGCGGCATGATGATGGGCTACGCACAACGGCCCCGCGTCTTCCCTGCCAAAACGTCTTCCGACTGAGCGTTCCGGGTTACCGCTTGGGGGATATACCCCAAGAGGGAAGCTTGGGCCCGTCCGGTGTTCCCTCGCGAAAGCAACAGCTGATCAAAGTCCGAATCAACCGGTTGCCATAAGGTGGGTCCGTCGTGGCTCTTTCAGCCGGGCGCGCATACGTGAGCCCAACACCCGTTTGACCTGTCGACGCAACCGGTCGATCTCGTCCGGACCGTTGACCGCTCCTGCTTAGTGAACATCACATCCGCAGTCCGTAGATGGAAACATCCGTTCTTCAGTAAAAAGTACGTATACCTGCGACAACTGTTAACGGATGGCAATGCGTGCGTAAAGGCTGCGAAAACCAGACGCGTACTAGAGCAACTCCCTTGCGCGATCTGTGACGTGCCGCAAAAACGCGTGGCGTGCAGACGGGTACAAAAGCGCTTAGGACTACGGTGGTCGTGTGAACCAACATTGAGTCTGAAGGACCATAGAGCTATTTTGTGCGGCAGCTGAAATCTAGACGTGCTGTCTGAAGCGGCTTTTCATCGATGGCGGTGTGAAGTGAATTTACAGGAATCGTCAAAGCGTTTAACGCGCAAAAGTGTAGTTTGCGTTATTTCTAACGACTAAAAACAGCGCGTACATATTTGTGAGCAAAACGCGCTTAAGTGCGAATATTCGCTGCCGATAGCCAAGACGCTACGTGTGTGCGGTGTCCGTGGCGAAATCGATTAGACAGATGGCCCAACAGCACATGTCCGAAGACTGGCGTCGGTACGGCTTCTTCCGCAACCAATGCGATAGGGTCTGCGCAAAGTGACTCCGTTTTCGAACGCGAGGTAAGGACCATGCAAGCAGCCACATCCGTTTGGCGACAGCTCCGCAAGGCGGTCAATGTAGTGGTGCCGGCCGCATTGATTGTCGGCGCCGGTTTACAGAGCGTCATCGCGGCGACGACTCCCACGCCTATCGACCTCTCCAATATTCCGATGGTGCTGGGACAGCCGGCGGACCCCCAGGTGCTTTTCCTGCTGGGTAACTCGCAGTCCATGGACGGCGACCTGGGCGGCGCGATCATGACCGGCGAGACAGGGGCAAACGGGGGGCCGAGTTCGTATACCATTCCCGCCGGCTTCGTACCTCCGGAAACCCCCAGCGCTACCGGTACCGCAGACTACACATACACTTCCGGTGGGGTGGAATACGACAATTCGCCCAGCAGGCTCAATATCGCAAAGGCCGCCATACTGCAGACCGTTCAGGACTACGAGAGCAATACGCAGTTTGGTCTGATGGACTTCAAGGAATCCAGTTCTCCCAGCGTCTACTCGACGTGGGTGTACTACATGAACGCGGGGCCGGACACCGCCGGCAGCCAGTTCAACTTCACGTCAACGGCGGCCGGAAACGGGGTGGAAACGTCGCAGCCGGGGACCACAGGAAGTCCGAACACCTACCCTAATCCGTGTTACGGCCAAAGCGCTTCTAGCAACTGCCAAGATATCGCCGCTCTGCTCGGTACGGGTAGCGATACCTACAACGAACAATATCTGAAGGCAAAGATCAGCAGCGACTCGCCCACCATTAATGACGTCCTGTACGCAAGCGGCCTGCCAAGCGAATTTGTTACCTCCAATGGTCCATACGACAGCTCCGGCAACAATCCGCCCCAATACACACTGTCGGATTACAAGAGCAATAGCATCACTGACTGGTACAAGAAGGTGACGTACGGGAGCGGTGCGTTCCCCACGGGCCCAACAAATGCAGGCTTTTTGCCGGACTCGTACCAAGTGTGGTATTCGCGACGGGGATTTGGTTACTACAATACGCCCACCGGTCGGGGGAACCTGATACTGCCCGTGAAGACGGCTACCAATCAGCCAGCCTCTACGTGGCAGCCGTATTTGGCGGCGGAAACCAACGATCAGAGTACCCAGGAGATCAAGGCCGAAGCCGTTCAGTCACCTTTGGCCGGTTTGGTAAAGACAGCAGGCAGCTATTTTTCGGGCGATTACTCTGGTTACTCGGCTCCGACAGCGAGCGGCGGGGCCAACTGCATACCCCAGCGCTATACCGTGCTGCTGACGGACGGATTGCCGACGGAAGATCTGGACGGTAATTCCTGGCCCCCACTGGGCTCGTCGGCGGCGAAACAATACGGGGTGTCGGCCTCCTTCTACATAACCGGCGGCGGAACCGTGTCCACGACGGATCCCGGCTTCGCTAGCGATGTGGCGAACGGCAAGACGCTCGGCCTGGTGGTGTCTGATACCAACGATCAGGCAGCCGTCGATGCGGTCAAGCAGATTCAGGATCTGGCGCAACAAACCCCAAGTATCGAAACCTACGTTGTCGGTCTCGGTGCGGGTGTCGATCCCACAAAGAATCCTGCGGCAGCGGCGATGCTGAAGGCTATGGCCATTGCCGGTGGCACCAACGACTATTTCTCTGCGACAACACCCGCCGCGGTGGCTTCCGACCTCGGTGTCATCCTCGGCAAGATCCAGGCAGCCACACGTGCCTCCAGCAATCCCGCCGGCAACTCGCCGTACCTTCAGAATCTGACACAGGTGTTTCAGACCCGCTTCACCAGTGTGGACAGTCCGTATGATGATTGGACGGGTGATCTGTACTCTTTCAAGGTCAACGCCCAGGGCGTAGTGGACACGAATGTCAATGATGCGAATTGGAGCGCTCAGGCCAAGCTCGATACTCTCGCATCCGGAACGGGGTGGGATGCCTCGCGACGAATCGTAACCTGGAACCCGGCCCTGAACAGCGGTGCCGGCGGCGGCGTTCCGTTCCGATGGAGCAGTAGTACGGCAGGTACCGCATCGGCCATCAGCACCGCTCAGTTGGACGAACTCAAGGCGGCCTCCACGGAGACGAATGCCCAGGCGGTAGCGAGGCTGGACTACTTGCGGGGAGATCAGAGCGGGGAAGGACCGAGCACCACTACGGATTTCCGCCAGCGCTCCCATATCCTGGGTGACATCGTCAACAGCACACCCATCTACGTGCAGGCACCGCACGGTCCCTATCCCGACTCGTCGTACGAGGCCTTTCAGGCGCAGTACAAGAATCGGCAGGCGATGGTCTATGTGGGTGCCAATGACGGCATGCTCCATGCGTTCACCGCGGACCAGTCCGGCGGCGGCCAGGAACTGTACGCATTCGTGCCGAACGGCGTGTTCGGCAACCTGATCAACCTCACGAAACCTGACTACAACGGCAACCACGAGTTCTTCGTGGACGGAACTCCGACTGCGGGGGACGTGCAGTTCAGCAACGGCACCTGGAACACCATTTTGGTGGGTGGATTGCGTAACGGTGGCAAGAGTATTTACGCCCTGAACATCACCAATCCGCCGACCAGTACTTCGGTGACCGAGTCCCAGATCGCGAACAACGTACTGTGGGAGTTCACGGATTCCGATATGGGGCAAACCTACAGCCGGCCCATGATCGGCAGGTTGCACGACTCCACCTCCAGCGCCAGTACACCCCAATTTGTGGCGGTGTTCGGATCCGGGTACA
>Ga0307441_1000083_pt1 | contig 41475 bp, 66 predicted proteins | sample SalMarWE160420MG_FD_202149 | JGI IMG/M metagenome (GOLD analysis project Ga0307441, IMG submission 202149) | Salt marsh sediment microbial communities from the Plum Island Ecosystem LTER, Massachusetts, United States - WE1604-20 | ecosystem: Environmental > Aquatic > Marine > Intertidal zone >... | reverse complement strand
ACAAGGAATATACAGTATCTTGGAACAAAGATGAACAAGATAATCTGTATTTCAGGTACACCTATAACTAATAGGCCGTCAGAATTTTTTACAACACTTAATTTATTAAATCCTCAAATGTTTTCAAGTCGAACAAAATTTGAATACGAATATTGCGATAAAGAAAATGATCCACAAGCTAAAGGGGCCACTAACATAGAAAAATTAAATGATATCCTGAATAAATCATTTATGATCAGAAGATTAAAAAAAGATGTACTAAAAGAATTACCTGAGAAGATCAAAACGTCAATAGTTTTACCTCTTGATAATTGGGATGATTATAATTTTGCTAAGAGAGACCTTATCTCCTATCTCAAAGAGACAGAGGGCAATGCAGCAGCCATGAGAGCACGTTCAGCTATGGTATTAGTCAGATTTGAAAAAATGAAACAATTAGCAGTAGAAGGGAAAAAACAGTATACTTTTGAGTGGATAGATGATCATCTCTTAGAGGGGAAATTAGCAGTTTTTTGTACTCATAGAAAAACAATAGATGACCTTATAGAAAGATACGGAGACATAGCTGTCAAAATAGATGGAAGTATACCGTCTAAACAAAGACAAGAAATAGTCCGTCAATTTCAAGAAGACCCAAAAATAAAATTATTCGTTGGCAATATTAGAGCAGCCGGAGTAGGTATTACATTAACAGCAGCTTCTAACCTCGCATTTATAGAGTTGCCCTGGACTCCTGGAGAATGTGTCCAAGCTGAAGATAGACTTCATCGAATAGGACAACTAAATAGTGTAAATATTTATTATTTAGTTGCAGCAAATACAATTGAAGAAGAAATAGCGGAGATAATAGATCGCAAGACAAGAGTTTTAAATGCAGTAATAGATGGTAAGGCAACAAATGATGATGATTTACTTACCTCACTTATTGATAAATATAAAAATCTAGCAGTATAGAGAAAATAATGATATATAATTATCAACAATTACTAACAGATTATGGGGTCCAGTTCTATCCTAAAGTAAACCATCGTGGATTCTTACCTGTCCATTGCCCTTTTTGTGGTGGTGGTAAGATGTATGGTGGTATTAATATCAGGAAGAACTATTATTCTTGTTGGAAGTGTAGATTCCACCCAATAGATGATTATGTGTATTCAACTATTGGTATTGAATGGTTTAAAGTTAGAGACTACTATCTTTTAGACTCATACCAATACCAAATTAGAGAAGAAAAAAACGTTGTAGAGAAGATCGAATTACCATTCAGGACAGGGCCACTTAACGATCAGGCAAGAAGATATTTATTACAACGTGGATTTGATCCAGATCAATTAGTAGAGAACTATAACATTATGTCTACAGATCATTTAGGAGACTATAAATTCAGAGTCATAATTCCTATCTATAACAAAAATAAGCTTGTATCTTATACAAGTAGAGATTATACTGGAAAATCAGAACTTAGATATTATTCATGTAATAGTAAAAATGAAATAATTAACCACAAAGAATTATTATATGGATATGATAAGGCAAATAGTGATTTTGTTATTGTAGTTGAGGGACCAATAGACAAATGGAAAATGGGATTAGATTGTGTATCTACATTTGGCATTGGCTATAAAAAAGAGCAAGTGAGCTTATTACTTAAATATAAACGAATTATATTTCTTTTTGATAATGAACCGAATGCCCAAGCAATGGCAAGAGAAATGGGAAATGAACTAGTATGTGCAGGAAAACAGGTAGAGAACATAGTTTTAAAAATAAATGACCCTGGAGACCTTAAACAGTCCGAAGTAGATTATCTATTAAAAAAATTAAAGGATTCTAACTAATGAATGACTACAAAATACTATGGAAACAATTAAAAATCAAAGCAGAAATTTCTAACTTGATGATTAAAGATTCTTTAGAAGATTATAATTTATTATATTTAATGGAACATGTTGAGGAAGAACATAAAAAAATTAAAGAAAAAATAAAAATAATTAACACATTTTGATTTTTTCAGTATACTGTATATGACTGTTAATTATTTTTTTTATTGACATTTGCCTCCAAGCTTTTATTCTCAGTTAAGCTTGGAGGCAAATGATCTTATAATATGTGCCAGGGGATAAGATCTTACAATCCTCTTGAGTTAAGATCGGTAAGGTTTTGGCCCCCCAATTTTCCTTACCACGTCCCCTGCCATATGTTATAAAGATAAAATGTGAATGATAGTATGTGAGTCTCACTTATGACTCACTAAATAGAGTACTCGAAAAAGTCACAATAAATGGGAGGTGAGTCCACCAAGTAATTAAATAAAATATAAAATATAAAATAGAATATCGACGGTAAGGGTGCGTGGATAAATAAAACAAGAAGCAACTGGTCAAGACGCCCACCAGAATGATAAACGACGGTAAAAAACATAGTTGGGATATTTCTTGGTAACGTCGGCCAAGGGGTCAAGGTGGCGAAAATTGGTCAAAAGCACCAGGAAAGCCCTGGGGGAGAAAGTGGGAAAAGCATTTGTGGCAAAACAAGTGATCAACCACCTCCGTGCAAGTTCGAATCTTGCCCTTGACAAATCGGCTCATAGTTTTAGGAAAAACGCCTTGCTCAGAAAGTACATGTTCTAATCAAACATGGAGGATAAAACAACTAGTTGATTACTGGTTGGAGATAAACAAGGAGACTCTGGTTCGAATCCAGATGAGTCGCATTGGTGTTTTGTTCATGCATCATGTAGTAAAAATTATGAACAGTGCATTAGTGGCGAAATAGCAAAGCCTTGAGGTTCACATTGGATGTGATTAAATTTGTAGACGTTGGTATTTTTGAAACGCCGAGAACGCTTAGTAGTCTATATGACGAAAAGAAAAGGGCACCAGACATACAGGTTCGAGTCCTGTCTAATGCAAAGTCTCTATAAGCTCTTTAAAAAGTAAGTGGTGTCTTGGGAACGTGCGACAGACATAATAGAGCGATTGAGAAACACGTTAAGGCGTACAGGCTGATTTGTTCTTAACTGATTAATGGAACTAAAATCTGTACTGATCTATAAGTTTGTAATAGGTTGGGATTATCCTTCATGGGCAGTACCTACAGACTTAAAAATTGAAAGCTGTCGCCCCCTTAGGGGGTAAAACAAAGGAGATATTATGTTGTATGAGTGGTTAATTACTATTGATAATAATTTTGAAAAAACTGGAACAAGCGAAGTAGAAAACAAAGATCAAGTTTTGAAAGACTTATCAAATACTTTATGTCTAGATCATCCAAACAAAGTTAATATAGAAATTATCATTTACTAGAGAAATTATAGCGGAGTAATGCAATGGCTGCATACAGGGTTCATATCCCTGGTGGTGTGGGTTCGAATCCCTCCTCCGCTAAAGAAAATCCAACCAGCTCTGTCCATTTTGTGAACTCAAGCAGAATAAACACTTCCTGGCAATGGTTACTAAGTCCTGTTGATTTGCAGGAAAAATCACTTGGTAGTTCTTGGATCTGTATGAACGGTGTCTGGTAGTCCAATAGTAGTGACGCATACAGTCAGTATGAGATGATCGGTTCAATTCCGGTCCCAGACAAATTGAACGTTTGACGGTATCGTAAACCATCGTTTCGAATAAAAAATGTTTGTATTGTTTTATGTATTCTGCTCTCTGTCTTGCGCCAGAGAGCAGTTAGGCGGATATAGTGTTAATGGATTAGCACGGCTGGCTTCCAACCAGCAAGTTACGGTTCGAGTCCGTGTATTCGCATATTTGGTTCACGGATTAGCTATCGTTAAAAATCAGGAATAATCATAAGCTCCTGAAAGAGTATATGTTGGTATTTTCTGTGGTGAGATTAAACATATACAATAAACCAAAAACACAATAGTGAAACTACACGTTGAGTAGTACAGTGGTGAATACCATTCCTGTAACACTAGCTATTGTGAATATGGAGAGTACCGTCAAGGTGGCAAACAGGGTTTGAACCCCTGGGGTGTTTTCGGGCACGGGTTTCGATTACTCTACTCTCCGCATCATGGAAGGTTGGCTGAGTGGTCTAAAGCGGTGGTTTGCTAAATCATTTAGTGTAATGCTACAAGGGTTCGAATCCCTTACCTTCCGAAATAAAAGGAGAGGAAATTCACATGAACAAACAACTAAAAATAACAGGTGAGGTACAACTCAATAAAGCATCAAATCATTTTGAGTTTTTTGATATTAGTATTGATGACATGACAGTGGTATTTAAAAAATTTATTGATTTATTTATGGAAAAAGTAAATAAATCAAAAATGGGCCTTAAAGATTTAAAAAATAAAAAATTAGCCCACGATATCACTATAATAGAAAATAAAGTATTTGTAGAGATGATCAGAAAAGGTGACATTAAATTAAACATGCTCTGTGCTATGGCTCTAAACAATCTTAAGGTTGATTTTAGAGAATATACAAGGCAAATAAACGCTTTTCATGAATCAAAAAATAAAACAGATAAAACCCCTAAATTCTAGGGGTTTTAAAATAGGATGATGTTATGAAATTTATATTTTTAACAGTATTATGCCTAAGTTTAATCGGCCTTGGAGTGCATGTGACGTTATTTATAAACAATTACCCAGTATCATGGGTATCTTTTTTTAGTAACCAAATATTGGTGATATTTGTGTTTGGTTTTATAACTATTCTTACTTTCTCAGATAAAAAACCTAAAAGAATGAATTATATAAAAATAGAGAAACAAATTGTTCTATCTGAACATATTTCTGAAAGATCTAAAAATTATGAATTAAGAAGATTTAAACAATCATTCAGACTTGAAGTTGAAGATTACGTAATAACAGAAGAATTTACGCCTGAATTTAAATTAAAGAAAATAAAAGGAATACTTTATGTTGGAGTAATAAAATGAACCATAGTTTTAACGTAGAAGTAGCTTTTTATAATAATGGAGGGATTCAATGAATAGGAATTTTAAAGGTGTTTGGATTCCAAAAGAAATATGGTTGAACACAGATTTAACCTGGATGGAGAAATTGTTTGTTACGGAAGTAAGTTCTCTTGATAATGAAAATGGCTGTTTTGCAACTAATGCATACTTTGCTGACTTTTTTAATATGTCAAAACAATGGTGTAGTAATATCGTAACTTCACTCAAAAACAAGGGTTTTATTACGGTAGATTATGTCTATGAAGGGAAAGAAATTAAGAAAAGAATTATGAACGTGGTCCAGGAAAAGATCATGGGGGGTATACAGGATTCTGTAGGGGGGTATACAGAAAAACAGAAAGGTAATAATACACTTATTAATAATACATATCATACTACGTATGATATAACGACATCCAAAGATGTCGATAATAATACATTAAATATGTTTCCAGAAATAAAAGATCAACCTACCGTAAAAAAAGAAGTATTTAGTCATGAATTAGTAGAATATTGGAATAAGCAACCACATCTCCGAACACATAAAAACAATACTAAGACTTATGCTAAAGCTTTATCTTTATTTGAACAGATTAAACAGGGAGTTTTTGGGCAAAATAACAACATCTCCGATAAATATTTAAAATTTAATAAAATTGATATTGGGAGACTACATCAAAAGGCAAGTATAGAAGATATTAAACAGGCAATTGACCGTTTTAATATCTTATGTGATCCTGATTGTCCGTCATTTAAAACAGGGTATCCAAAGAGTTGTGATCAATTCTTATATAATAATTCTACGCATAGTTCTTTTTTCTATTCTTTATTTGGTCCAGATAAAGAACCAGTAGCGATTAAAGCAATCCCAATAGACATTGGTTTAGTAAGATTTTATCAGGATGAATTAATTAAAAATAGAAAACTTAATAATATCGAGTATAATGAATTAGTGAAGGGTGTAAATTTTGTTATTACAATGTTTAAAGAATTCCAAGAAAAAATTTATCCTATTCCTATTCCAAGAATTTTTTCAGGAAAATCGGCGTATAGGATTCATATTTCTTTTTTGAGACAACGTTACCTTGATACAGGAGTTTTTACACTTGCACATATACTCAATAAAAATATCTGGAAAAAATTTATTGATTGGGTGGGACAGGTACATAGAGTAGATTTATATCCAGAAGGAGTTTCACTTGAGGCTAGGAAAGCTAAATATATAGAATCTCAAAAAGACGCATATAACGGTGTTGAAACTAACGTAATGAGTCAACATGCGTCTTAGAGAATAAAAGCTTGTCATGTAGCTAGAAATGGCGTTTCAGGAAGGTTTAGAGATACATTTAGGAGGATAATTATGATAAAAATAGAAAAAACAAATGATGAACAGTTTCCATATAAGATTATATTAAATACTTGTATTCAAAAAGTTAAAAAAGTTGAGCTATTAGATTTACATGATAAAATACTTAAATTCATAATGGAAAAAGAAATTAACAATGATTTGAGGACACCGACAATATTAGATGTAATGATTGAAGGGATGAGAAGGGATAGGTTGTTCGATATAGTAAAAAATAATGTTAAGTATGATGGTGATAAGTGTAGTATAAGGTGTTTATATTTTGATAGTGTAAGTAACAAGAACGGCATACATTCTCATAATCGTTGCGAAGCGTTTAGAATTGTGATAAATGGAAAACGCTGTCAAAAATGCAAAGATTTATTTTAAGGTCGAAAAATACATTTAGGACGATAATATGAAAAGATTTATAAGTTTTGGAGAGATAGGGCAATTTAGGAATTGTATCAAAGATATTACCCATGCTGTTAGATATAAAGGAGAAGATGATAATGGTGAATCAGTATATGATCCCACTATAAAATTACCATTAATTAAAGCTGTTGGTAGTGAAAAGATTCATGGCACGAACGCTTCTGTTTGTTATAGCAATCCAGATGGGTTCTGGGTACAGAGCAAGAAGAGTATTATAACACCAGAAAAAGATAATGCAGGATGTGCTTTTACAGCCGAAAAGAATAAGAACGAATGGATGCCTATAATACAAAAATTGGCAAAGTGTTATAATATAGATTTAAATAAAAACATAGTTACTATGTTTTTTGAGTGGGCCAGAGGAGTGATTCAGAAAAATAGCGCATGTAGCGATATGGATAAAAGGGCAGTTATATTTAGACATTTTAAAGTATCTCCTTTTGATGAAGGTCAACCAGCGGTTTGGCTTCCAACATTATTATCTACGACATGGGTAGATCATAAACCGTCAAATATTTTTAACATTATGAATTATAAGACGTGGGAAATTGTGATAGATTTTGAGAACCCTCTCTTATCTGTAAATAAAATGGTTACAAAATAGAAAGTAAGGAGGAGGCATATTATGTCAATTGAAATGAGCAAAGCAAAAATATATAAGTGGATGACTAATTATATAAAAGAACTCGAAGAGCAAAACAAAGTAAAAGATGAACTTATAGAACTTTTAGAAGATGAATTAGACGATCTGTCTGGATATTTACATATACATGGAGTTGAATTTAAAAGAACGTTAGAAGCAAAAAAATTAAAAGATAAAATATTAGGGTAAAAACAAGATTATAGTTTCACCATTTAAATTACATTAAATATAGAGAGGAGGCATATTATGTTAATTAAAATGAATTCAAAATTGTTTAGAATTAAGATTGTCTTGAAAACATTATGGATGTTATTTGATAGTTTTATAACTGATTTCTTTGCAATATTATTAACTTTAATTTTTTCCCCATTTATTGTAATGAGTGAAAAAATATTTAAATGGTGGGTGAAAGATGAATAATAAAAAGATACAAAACAAGTTGGATAAATTAGAGTCTGAGATTAAAGGAATAAGAATCGATTTAAGAATGTAGTTATTGAACGCATCGGAGAGAAAAAATTGATTAATTATTTTAAAAATTATTAAGGGCAGTTGATATGATTTATGACAAAAAAAGTAAAATATTATGTACTGGTGTAAACCCAGAGGTAATGTTAGATGATGGAGCTAATTTAGATAACGGTTATGTAAAAGCTAATATATTTGTAGCTGCAGATCTTATTAAGGGCGGTTTAGATAATAGTGCGGTGGATTATTTAAAACAATTAGCTGATGGATATAAAGGTGGTGAATTTAAAATTATTGAGATAATTAGGGGGTTGCTAAATGAAAAAGAAGATAATCATAAAAAAAGTTAAAGGCGTGTGTGAAAATTGTTATTTTTATTCAGGCAACCCGCTTCATTGCACAAAAAAAGATGTCTGTGATTCTGTGCCGGGACAAATTTATAAATCACTCGGTGAAAGAAACGTTATAACTTGTGGTGAAATTGTCTATGAAGAAGTTCCAACTGCTGGATATTCACATAAAAAATTAGGGAGGATCACTAAATGATTCTAAACGAGAATATATTAGAATATACAAAAAATTATAAATGGGTGAATTAATGAATAATATAAAACAAGTAATAGTAATACGTGCTGATCTCAAAATGCGTAGAGGAAAAGAGTCTGCCCAAATTGCTCATGCATCCCAAAAAGTATTCTTTGATAGGATGAATAAAAATAATCCTGAATTTAGTCATAAATATGGTGACTTTAACTGTGATTTTACACATCCTATGCTTGAATGGATGGGATCTAATTATACAAAAATAGTAGTATCCTGCAATTCCGAGGAAGAATTATTTAATTTACACACACAAGCTAAAGAAGCTGGTATTATAAATGCTATTATACAGGACTTAGGATTTACAGAATTTAAGGAAGACTGCCCAATTTGTAACAGATTAGGACTAATAGAAACATCAGTTGGATCAAATACTTTTAGGGGGACAGACTATACCTGTGATAAATGTAATGGTTCAGGAAAAATAAGTAAATTAACTTATACATCACTTGCAATAGGTCCTGATTATTCAGAAAAGATTGATCCTATAACAGGACATTTAAAATTAAGATAGGGAAGAGATGAAACATGAATGAATTTAATGAAGTTATAGGAAAGACTAGGAAATGGATTCAATGGAATTGTATTGATGGGATATTCAATATATGATTTCACTACTCAGGTATTTTCTTTTATGAATTTATCATTAATAGTAGCTTTAAACACTATTGTCATACTATTATATTCTTTATTTATAAAATAAATGAACAGGATAACATAATGAAAAAAATAGAAACAACAACTTTTGACTTGTTAAAACAAAAAATAGGAGAAAGGTTTATATTGAAAGATATTTCATTTGAAAGATATAAAGCATTTACTTTTGAGGTTAATGATTTAGTAGTGGGTATATTTAATTATAACTATCCAAATAAAACATATGCTGGAAAGATATTAATGGAATTCAAAGATTTATTTGATAAATGGAGTAAATGTTTTTATGAATATACACTCCCTGAGAAAGAAGGACATCTTAAAATTTTTTATGAAGATTTAGATTATTTTGGAACTATTAAGAGTAAACATTTTTCAGATAATTTTGGAAGTATTTGTAGGAATTTTTAAATCATTAATATAACTTATATGATAAACTATGTATATTAAAGGAGAAATAATAAACTATGAAAGCGATGATTTATGGCAGATAAAGTATTATATAATGTTTTAATTGATCTCGGTTATGGCGAAATAGTAGAGCTATATAATAAATTTAATAAATGATATACATAAAAGGTGAGACAATGATTGAATTTGAACGTACAACATTAGAAAAAAATGTCGAAAGAGATATAATAACCGGATTAATTATCAATAAAGAGTTTACTCAGAAGATACAAAAAATTTATCGTCCAGAATTTTTTAAAGTTAAATATGTAAGAATGACTGCTGATTGGTGCCTCGACTACTTCAAAAAATATGATAAGACACCGGGGAAAGACATTAAAAGTATTCTTGAATCTAAAAAGGATCTTATTAGAGATGAGTCTACTTTTAAAATGATAGAGACTTTTTTAGAGAGTATTAGTGATCAGTATGTCAATGAAAATTTCAATGTAGACTATCATGTTGATAAAGCCGTGAAGTTCTTTAAAAATGTTGCATTGGACATACATATTGAACAAGTTAAAGCAGCGCAGCTTAATCAGAACTATGAAAAAGCAGATGCTATAATAGCTGATTATAAGAAAACAGAAAAAAACATTAATATGGGAATAGATGTCTGGACTGATGTAGAGGCATCTATAGATGCAATAAGGGGGGAGTTAGACGCTTCTTATTTATTTAGATTTCCTGGTGATTTAGGGAAATTAATTCGTGCATTTAAAAGGGGTGATTTTATAGCATTTGTTGGACCGGGAAAGCGGGGAAAGTGCGTTGAAATGTATAGTGAAATTTTAATATCAGATGGAAGTATAAAAACTATAGAAGAAATTGTCAAGAGTAAAATAGAAAATGTAGTTACTCTGAACACAGACACTATGTTATTTGAAGATAGAAAAGCTTTTGATTTTTTTGACAATGGAATTAAGCAAGTCTATAAAGTTAAGACAAAAACAAGTAGGAGTGTAAAGGTCACAGAAGAGCATCCTTTTCTTACTTTTAATGGGTGGAAGTCTTTGAGTGAATTAAAACCTGGGGATAGAATTGCTTCTTCAAAGAAAATTGATTTTTTTGGTAAGAAAAATATTCCAGAAAGTCATGTGAAAATAATTGCTTATTTATTAGCAGATGGTGGATTAACACAAGTGACACCATCTTTCACAAAAAAAGATTCGGTTGTTGTGGATGATATGAGGGTTGCTGTTGAAGATATTGGTGATTGTTTAACTTCTAAAAAAGTAGCTGGTCAATATTATATTTCAAAAGGTTATGGAGTACCAGAAAAATCTAATATTTCTGAATTGATAGATAGATATAAGATAAAGAGAGTAAAATCAATTTATAAAGAAATACCGGATATAATTTTTACTTTAAAAAAAATACAAGTTGCATTATTTCTTAATCGGTTGTTTACTTGTGACGGCTCAATCTGGAAAGATAGAAAAAATATCGAAATAAGTTATAATAGTGGAAGTAAAAAGATGATAGGTCAAATCAGACATCTCTTGTTGAGGTTTGGTATATTGTCAACTACCAGGGAGAAAGTAATAGATGGAACATTTTATTATGAATTAATAATCAGGTCAAAAGAGTATTTAACTGTGTTCTTGGATGATATTGGTTTTTTCTCTATTAAACAAGATAAAGCTGATTCATTTAGAGGAATTATTAATTCAAAACGCTCTGGGCTTAGTTTTTTAGATTCTTTTCCAAATGAAATGAAAGATGTAATACATGGAGAGCTTCAAAAATTTAGAGAAAAAGAAAAATTATCCTATAAAGAGTTTATTAGCTACAAGCCAATTAAAAACTTTTATAAATGTAGATCTTATATCGGTGGAGTAAAAAGAAAAATTTTATTGAATATCCAAGGCATAATTAATAGTCAAATCTTAGAAATGCATTTAAATTCAGACATTATATGGGATGAAATAATTGACATCACAGATGCAGGATTACAACAAACGTATGATATCTCTGTAGAGAAGTACCATAATTTTATTTCTGATGACATTGTCGTTCATAATTCCTGGATGCTTATAGAAATAGCGGCATATGCATCCCTTCAGGGACTAAATATTCTTTTTGTCAGTATGGAGATGACAGAACAGCAAGTATTGATAAGATTACACCAAAGGGCAAATGGGATGCTTGCTCCTGGGGAAACAGATGGAGTCGGTTCCAAAGAAATTGAAGTCCCGACTTTTGATCGTAACGGGAATATATATCAGAAAAAAGAAGTTAGGTCAGAAATAGACGAATATATTGTCCAAAAAAAAATGAAAGATATTCATTCTTTGACTAATAGTAATTTTAAGTTAGTCTGTGGTGTATCAGGAAGTATCAAGGCGAGCGAAATACAAGTTATATTGACTAACTTTGAACATTATGAACAATTTATACCAGATGTTATTTTAGTTGATTATCCTGATATTTTGGGCCCTGAGTTTAAGGGAGATACGAGAGATCAAATTAATGAAACATGGTTGAGACTAAGATCTATTAGTCAAGAATATAATTGTCTTGTCGCTGTCATAAGTCATAGTAATAAGGCGACATATGATAGGGATATTAGACAAGGTGATTTGAGTGAGGATTCCAGGAAACTTAACCACGTTACTTGGGCTGGTGCAATCAACCAGAGTCAAGAAGACGAAGACAATGGCTGTATTAGAATATCTGTTGTCGCAGATCGTTTTAAGAAATTTAACAAGAAAAAAGAAGTAATGGTAACAAGGTGTCTTGATGTCGGTGGAGCGTGCTTGGATTCAAGAATAATTAAAGAAGAATATTAGGAAGAGAGTGATGAAATATAAAGTTAGTGGTACAGTAGAAGAGTTTATAGAAAAAGAAATAGAAGCTAAAGATGAAGTGGAAGCGATCGATAAATTTTGTGAGTCTATTGATAGAGATGTTCAACCAGATGTGAAAGCAAAACTTATTAAATAAAAAAAATACCCCCCATTAAACCAGGGGGTAAGCTTTATTTCAAGGAGAATACGTTAGATTATGTCATGTCACTTAACCTTAAAGTAGTTCCTATTATTGGTATTGTTTTAACTACATTTATCCCGAATGCAAGAGCTTGAAATTTTGTTTTAGCTCCTTTAATAATGTCCCAATATACTAAACCAGTAGCCGTGTCATAAGTACCAGCGTAGACCTCTCCAGAATAAACTTTCCCATTATAATCATAAGGAAGACTGATAATAGTAGCGTTTGCTGTTATTGAATCTACAGGTACATCACTCGGCTTATTACAATATTCATAAATCCTAATTACATCTGGGTCTGCAGGATCAGGTACAACCCAGGCAGTTCCAGTATAAGTTTCTGCTTCTGTAGCATTTACTATGAGTGTTTGGTTAGTAAATGTATAGGCAGATTTAATAATTTTAACAGTCCATGTCCCATCATCAAGGTTATGTACAGTTTGTCCTGAAGCATTAGTCATTCTTCTTTCGTAAAAAGTTGTCCCTGCAGTATCCCATATTTCAACTGCAGCATCTACTACATTATTGCCATCCTCATCATGAATAGTAAGTGTACAAATGTTACTACCTTCAAGACCACCACCACTTCCACTCGGTGCTTCTTCTAATGCGTTTTTAGTAAATCTATATTCAGCACCATCAAGTTCTAATGTATCATCAAGTTTGTTAGTTACTGTTTCAATGTTATTTACACCAGTATCTATATTATTAATATCTGTATTTGCTGTAATTGCTGTATCACACGCTGTCTGAATATCAGAACTATCAAGATCATTAAGTGCTGTTATCAATGCCACAATATCCCCTTCGGTTTGCTCTGTACCATTTACCGACCCAACATTAACTAAACCATTTGGGATAATCTGATATACACTTCCAGTCTCTGGAGCCGTTGTCCACGCAGGAAGAACAGTCGCAATTTTAGTATTGCCATTGTAATTACTAATCAATCGTGTTTGTCCTGCTCCCGTCCCAGCAGTAATCATAATAAAGTTCCATCTAAAAGTACCTGTGGGTTCTGTCAAACTAGCGTCTAGCGTAATGGAACTTGAAGCACCATCTTGAGCCGTACCAGCCTCCAAAATAGCTGGATAATCTCCAGCGTGGACAGAAAATATACTTGTTGCATCAGGAGCAATTGCAAAATCTCTTGTTACTGTTGCAATCGCTGTTGATCCGACATAAGACAAAATCCTTCTTGATTGTCCAGCTCCTGTTCCGGCATTTATTTTAACCAGTTGTCCATTATAATATTTATCTGTTGCAGTACCCCCGGTTAATGTTATAGAAGTCAAAGAACCAGCACTTGCTGTACCTGACAATGTCACATCTGATATTGTAGTACAATATGATGCCAGTGCTCCTATCACCTGAACGTCTGCTGTTGCGCTAACAGGAATAATCATCAATTGATTTCCATTTGTTTCGGCTTGAGTAAGATCAAAAACATAAACTCCTGATTCGATTTCAACAGGATTAACATCAGTTAAAGCATCAGCAGCAGCTCCATCAATACTTATTTTTGCTGTTATATTTGCGGCATCTCCTGTAACAGGAGTATTATCTGTTCTATCAAATGCAAACACATACCATTTCTGTCCAGCTACATTCTTTTGCATATTACATTCCACCTATAAATTTATTATAATACCAATTAGTAAATACTATGCCTGTTATATATTCGTCTATTCCTATGTCCCAAGGAGACACTCTTACATCACCATCTATGTCATCGTTATAAAGTCCACTTGAAGGATCATCAACACCTCCATTTTTAACACCACTACTATCATCTGCTGTTAAATGAAAATCACCTATTACTTCATCCATAAAGTAAAAAGTAGCAGATTCAATATCATGTATTCCTCCTGTTGTAACAACTTTATCACTTGCATTATAGTCTGAATTAGTCCATCCTGCTGCACCAGACATGACAGCATTTGCTGCATTTGCCATGATACAATTAATTGCTGTTGTTGTACCATATGGAAGATAAACCGTATTATACCCTCCATTAAAATTACAATTATAAAAAGTTATTGTAGATCCACCGTTATGGAATAATGTATTTGCTTCATGTGGTGGATTTATATTGACATTCCAGAATAAACAATTATAAGCGATAATTGTTCTTCCATTTAATGCATTAAAAAGACGTTCTCTACTTACTGCATCATTAGCTCCCTTACAAATTACTTTTTTCAAAGTTGTGATCATTCCAGAGCTTAAATTATCTATGGTCAATGCAGCTTGAAAATTACTCGTCATAGAAGACAACTCTAATTGAACTCCATCTATTGTTATAAATCCATCGTAAATTGATAATACATTTGAATCAGCAACTTGTAAAATATAAATACTTGTATCCCATTTCCCTTGATGATTATCTTCACTAATTATTTTTATATCATAAGTAACATTTGTTGTAGATCCATCAAATATTGTTGCAATTGTATCTTTAGTTCCTCCACTTGATCTAAGGTGAAACACTAAATTAGTCGTTAATGTTACAAGATCAGCTTGCTCTGCTGCTTCTGCTGCATTTAAACTTGTATAAGCATTTGTCCAATCAACACCAGTTCCCCCACCTGTTGCATCAGGATCGACATATATATCTTTTTGAGACATTATGCTAAACCTCTATACTCATATGCACCAATAGTATTAAATTCTTTTTCTATACCATCTTTATCTATATAATATTCTTTATCTAAAATAATTCCTTTATTTGTTTGCCGCAAAGGATAAAATTTATTGTTGTCTGGATCTTCAAATATGTTAGAAAAATCAATTTGGTTATTATCTCCTGAAGGAATAAGTTCATCTTCATTATCATAAAAATAATTATAATCAGCAAGACATGAAATAAATCTTAACCGTTGACAAGATACGAACATATTATTATAAACTAAATTATTTAATGTTTCATTAAAATTAACTGCTCCATTAATTCCTTTTAAATTATATATTGTATTATTAAAAACTCGATTTCCACCAATAGGATTAGTCAATATACCCATACTAATACCGTCACCATATTGGCCCTCATTAGGATAATTAAGTGTGTGATAACATAAATTACCATATATTTTCCAATTAATCCCACGACCAACTATAATTGCAGTTCCTTCTATGTCTTCCCATGTATTATTTTTTATCGTTATGTTGTCACAAGATCCACCGCTTTGTATCCCTTCTCCATGACTAACAGGATCACTTCTATTTCTTGCAATATAACAACTTTCAACAATAGTATTATTAGTATTATAAAAATAAATTGATATTCCTGGTATATCGTGGATATAACAATTTTTAATAAGTCCGTTTTCTAATCCTGCTTGACTATGTACTTGAAAACCACGCCCACCACCATCTGTATTATTACAACCTTTATGCTCTAACTCACAATTTTTTATTTCTATATTATAAAGTTTCCTCCCTAAATATTCACCATCTACGATACCAATTAAATAATCTACATCAGAAGTATTAGTATAAAATTTAATTCCATTATTTATAACACCGTCTATGACATAATATCCTTGTCTTATGTCAAAAATAGCAAGATCAAAAGAAGAATCTAAAACTTGAAATATAGCTTGTCCTTCTCCATACACATCTTTCCATCCAGTATCTGTCCCATGATCAATTTTTGTTGCTTTTTTTATTGTTATAATTGCTTCACCAATTTCTGCGTCATTAAATATTTTTGATTTGTAAATACCGGTTGAGATATAATAAGTAAATCCACGTTCTAAATTATCAGGTAAAACATTAAATGCAGTACTCCAACTTAATCCATCACCACCTTTAAATGCTTGATCACATATATATCTTGTAATAGAAGTATCCAATATAAAACGTTCAACTATATCTAATTTATTAAAGTCTTTTTCATGACATACACTATCAGTAAAAACAAATTTAGATGTATCTATGTTGAATCGTCTTTTATTTATCATCTGACCATTTATTTTGTATAAAGTGGAAGAATAATACTCTTCTTTTTTTTGTTTTTCTATACAAATTAATGAAAAAGCATTTTTATTGAATCCATGTTTGTCAAAATATCCATCTTCTCGCACCTCTATAATATCACCTTTTTTGTAGGCAGTTTCATAATCTCGATTATATATTAAATATTCAGCCATTTAGTAACCTTTCTAGTTTAGTTCTCAAAAATACATTATTATAAAAAAAATGTCAACACATTTATAAAAAATCTGTATACTACAGGTAGAATAATAAAAATTTTGTGAAGGAATTACTAATATGACCGCTGAACAGAAAGAAAATATCTCTTTATTAGACGAGATAATTAGAAGAATAAAAAACAATGACAATGTTAAGGTTACAAAAATGATTATAACCCCTGGAGAATTACATAGGGTAGAGATTGAGTTTTAAGGAGAGATAATGATTAAATTATATGGTATTTATGAAGTTACTTGTGAATTTCAATTTGATCATAATTGTTGGGAGCAAGAGATAGTTCAAATTGATTTAGAGAAAGGTGAAACTGGAGATCAGGCTATGAAGTTTGTTTCTAATAGAGGGTGGGAATTAGATGGACAGGTAATGTGTCCTTATTGTGCAAATCAAATAACAAGAGAAGAATATGAAGGATTAAGTTTAGTGAGTGAAGATGAATGAAATGTTAAAAAGAGTATTAGAATATGCTAACAAAGAGTTTGATTATTGCCGTTTAAATAATTCATACATAACAAAAAGAGAAACAATTGGATTAGGTGTGGTTATAAAATGAGCATATCAAACGGAAAATGCAATAGATGTGGAGAGACTCTCCAGACAAGTATTATGAAGTGTTATAAGTGTGGTTACGAACAGAACCAAATAACTATAGGTGCAATATATAAAGACGTAGAACCAGCTATAAAACTATTCGAAATAATGAAAGATAATGTTAAGTTTGATGGAATTATGTGTCATAGTTCTTGTCTTTATTATAAACATACATTTTGTAAAAGTTTCTATAGAAATATTTATCATATGGAACGTTGTCAACAATGCATAGATATATTTGGAGGTTGTGAATGAGTGAAGACTTTGAAGATACTATAATAAAACTTGAAAATAAAATTAGACGTTTAGAGTATAATATTTTTTTATTAGAAGATGAAGAAAATTTAAGATGCTGTGGAAATTGTAAAAACTATGATGATATATTTTTAAGAAAAAGCTATTGTTATGGAAGATACACAGAGCCTCGTGATTGTTGTTTAAATTGGACTTTTGATAAAATTAATTATGATACAAGACTGTTGTAACTGAAGGTTGTGAATGAAAAATAATATTATTAAATACGATAAAAAAAAGTATGAAATAGATGGACTCGGCAATAAGTTCAAAAATTCAATAGAAACACGGTCAAAAAAATCAAAATTTGCTGCAATAATAAAAAATTTAAATGACGATGAATTAAAGGCACTATGTATTGTTCTATTTGGTAAAAATAACATGAAAGAGGCTGTTGATTGTTATTTACATACCGTTGAACATGGCGTGCAAATTTATTCTTTAGAAAATGAAGCAAAAAAAAGGGGCTTATTATGAAAGTTAAAGATATAGAGTGGAATGAATACGAAGATTTTAAATGGAGAGCTTTGGTTGACGGTGTTCCTGTTGCGTTTTGTTATTATAATGACATTGTAAGACTCTATGAATTTAGTGCATTTGATATAAAAACGCAGCAGAGGTTGAAGATTATGGGCTGTTTAATAATTTAATTATGGGAGTTTTTTAAAAGCGAGGTTGTATTTTGAAAATGATGAATACGGAATAAAATGTGTTATTAAAAATAAACGAACAAATAATAAGGTGGTTGTCTATGTTATATGACTCTTATGAGATTACAGAAAATAAAACAGAACTTTTTATTGGAATAGACCCAGGGCTTACTGGTGCTATAACAATTTTAGATGGTAAAGGAAAAGTCTGTTATTGCGAAGAAATGCCAGTTCTATATAAAAAAGATAAAACAAAGAAGACAGAAATTGATTCATCTTCTATTTATGAAAATTTAATCAGGATTAAAAGGTATGACCATATTATAGTATTAGAGAAAGCACAATCAAGAGACAGTCAAAGCTCTCAAAGTGGGTTTACTACTGGATGTGGTTATGGAGAGATAAGAGGTGTTTTAAAAGCACTTAAACTTAATTATTTTGAAGTCACCCCGCAAAGATGGAAGAAATATTTTAATATGATTATAAAACAAAAAGGAAAGATTAAGCCTACTCAGACAGAGAAAAAAGAAGTGTCTAAAAATGTATGCCTAAGTATTTTTCCTGGTGCAGATATTTTTGGGCCACAAGGCGGTTTAAAGGATGGCAAAGCTGAAAGTATGCTTATGGCAGAATTTGCGAGGAGAATTAATGGTAAATTATGAAAAGATAGTCGATAAATTATATCAATTAAAGTCAAGATTCAATATCTGGGAAGGTGATTTTATCACAACAATGTATCGTGAAAGACCGAACGGATATCTTCATATGGGTTTTACGTATTCTAAAGAAGGGAGGAAGAGTAGGGTTAAGAAAACTTTAATGCCAGTATTCTGTCCGTTCTGTGGGAATAGGTATTGATTATAAAATATTTATTTTTTAATATTTTTAGGAAACGAATTAAGGAGATAGTTATGAGATATGAATTTAGAGCATGGGACAAGGTTCATGAAGTAATGTGTTATGTAGAGAAATTAACGTGGACGATACTTGAAAACAAAGAAATAATGATGAATAACATTGAAGAATTAAGTGCGATAAGACATTCGGATGGTGAAGGATATAGTGGTTATGTTGGGGATGACTTCATTATTACGCAATACATTGGAAGAAAAGATAATAATAATGTTAAAATTTATGAAAAAGATATTGTTCAGGTAGTTGAACAGACTATTTCACAAGGTGACATGTTTTTAATTGGCGTAATTCAGTATGATCCATTGTTATGCACTTACATGGTTGATTTTCCAGATTATGGAACTAGTGTATCGATCGGACAATTTATTGAGCTTGGTATAATAGTTGTTGGGAATCTATTTGAGAATCAAGAATTACTTGAGGTTAAACAATGAAGATAGGAGATATAATAACCGTTCGTTGGGATACAATCCCTTCTTTATTTAATGTGGTAGTGAAGAGATTTAATCAAGAGGATGATAGTATAACTGTAGTAGATGTAAATGGAACAAGTCACAGAATAAAAAATTATTCTGTCATAACAATAGAAAAAAGCTTGTAGGAGATATAATGTTCACACACTTACATGTTCATACAACTCACAGTTTACTTGATGGATTCGGTAAAATAGACGAATACATTGAGCGATGTAAAGAACTTGATTTTAATGCTTTAGCTATAACCGATCATGGAAATATAGATGGCACTCTTAAATTTTACAAAAAGTGTACAGAGAAGGGGATTAAGCCTATTATAGGGGCAGAACTCTATATAGTTAAAGACATAGATATACGCGATAGGAAAGAAGAACGTGGGCACATAACTTTGCTATGTAAAAATGATATTGGTTGGATTAATCTTAAAAAACTTGTGACATTTTCTAACTTAAAAGGATTTTATTATAAACCACGTATAGATATAGAAACTTTACTGGCCCATAGTAAGGGCCTGATCATAATGTCTGCTTGTATAGGGTCATTCATAAGATTTGATTGGGGTGTTAATTTACTGCATCAATTAAATAAAAAAGACCTGTATATAGAAATAATGCCACATAATTTTGAGGGGCAAAGAGAATTTAATAATAAATGTTTAGAGATAAATAAAGAGTTTGGATATAAGTTAGTTGCGACTAATGACTTGCACTATGTTGATAAGGATGATGCACAGAGTCAGGAAGTACTTCTAGCTATTCAGACGCAAAAGAAATGGAATGATCCGAATAGGTGGAAATTTGATGGAGAATTTTGGGTAAAGACAAGGAAAGAAATGATTGATTCTTTTGCAGAACAAGGTGTGGTCCCAAGGATAACAGTTTTTGATGCGATAGAAAATGCAGGTGAAGTTGCTGATAAATGTAATTTAGTTTTAGAGAAGAAAGAAGTATCTTTACCTGAAGTTATTAAAGGCGAAGATGAAGAAAAATTTTTAGAAAACCTTATTTATGATAATTATGATAATAAAATAATTGAGATGGGGATTAGAGGAACAGAACAAGCAAAGAAATATACAGATAGATTTGAATCTGAGTTTAGACTTATTAAAGAAAAAGGATTTATCCGTTATTTTCTTATGGTATGGGAGTTAATTAATTGGTGTAAAGAAAATGATATTATGGTAGGTCCAGGTCGTGGATCTTCAAGTGGATCGTTGGTATGTTATTTACTTGGCATTACCCAAGTGGACCCAATAAAATATGACTTAGTATTTTCTCGTTTTATTTCGGATGACAGACAAGATCTCCCAGATATTGATATAGATTTTGAAGATACAAAAAGACACCTTATTCGTAAACATTTAGAAGAACTTTATGGAGAATTACATGTTGCCGGTATAAGTACCTTTTCTATAATGAGAGGAAGGAGTGCTCTCAAAGATGTTTCAAGGGTCTTTGATGTACCTTTAACCGATGTTGGTAAGATCTGTGCTGTTATCGAACAAAAGATTGAAGGTGAAGAAGGAAATGGTGAGACAATTAAAGATGCTATAGAAAATTTTGAAGAAGGAAAAGAGTTTTATAAAAAATATAAGAGAGTTGTAGATATAGCGATAAAAATGGAAGGGGTTCAAAGACAGAGAGGTGTTCATGCTGCCGCTCTTGTTGTTTCTAATAAAGATCTTACAGATGGAGAAAGGTGTTCGTTAGTTTTAAATAAAGAAAAAGAACAAACTATTAATTGGGATAAAGATGATATAGAGTTTGTCGGTTTAATGAAATTAGATGTACTTGGACTTAAAATGTTATCTGTATTGAACCATTGCAGGAAACTTGTAGATAAAAAAGAGTGTGTTTTCGACGATACAACACCAGTTGATTTCAATCCCCTTGTTTTTGTTGATATACCTTTAGATGATGAAAAATGTTATAAAGAATTTAATAGTGGTAAAACTATTGGATGTTTTCAAGTTGAGAGTCCTGGCCTCAGAAAATTTTGTCAACAACTCGGAGTTAATAGTTTTGACATGATAATGAGCGCCACATCTCTATATAGACCTGGCCCATTAAGGTCTAAAATGGCAGAAATATTCGTTAAGAGAAAGCACGGTGAGGAAGAATTAAAAAGTATTAGTCCCATCATCGATTCCATAACAAAAGATACGTTGGGCATTATCGTTTACCAGGAACAGATGATGAGATTAGTAAGGGAATTGGCTGGCTTTGATTGGATAGAAGTCAATAAGATAAGAAAACTTATTGCAAAATCAAAAGGTAAGGGTGCTCTTCAAGAGTATGAGGGTAGATTTGTTGAAGGTTGTATTCAAGAAGACACTCTTACTGAGATCCAGGCCAGGGACTTATGGGGAGATTTAATATCATTCGGAGCTTATTCATTTTCTAAAGCTCATGCCTGTGCGTACTCAATTATTACTTATTGGGGTATGTGGTTGAAAGTACATTATCCTTTAGAATATATTTGTTCTTTACTTACTTATGGTAGTGGTGGTAAAGATAAAAAAAATGAATACATTATGGAAGCGTTTCGACTTGGGGTTGAAATAAGACCTCCAAAAATTGGGATATCTAATGCTAATACTTGGGTAATTTTAGATGGTATTCTTTATGCCCCATTTATGGAAATTTTTGGAATAGGTGAAAAAACTGCAGAGAAATATACTAAACTTGGGAAAGATGGGTTTTATAATAAAGATGGATCTCCTAAAAAATTATTAGAATTGCTGGATAAAATTGATGCGAAAGAGAATAAACCAGTTACTGATGATGATGCCGATAGGATAAGTCCATTTCTTGCTTTTTCGTTAGTAAAAAATAAATTAAGAAAATATAAAAATTTGAAATCGTTGTTAGATAGATCAGTAGGATTAAGTAAATTATCAGATTTAGACCTTCTTAAAGTCGATGCAGAACCAAAATTTTATTTTGGAGAAATAACTGAAGTCAATCTTACAGTCAGGAGAGGTAGGACCGGATCATACACTTCTGCATCTGCAAGTTTTAGAGATGAAACGGGAGATTGCAAATTTCAGTTTGAGAATAAATTTTACACGAATTATAAAGATCAAGTAGAAAAATGTGAGGACGAGGTAGTATTAATGTTTGCTTCATCTCCAAAGAGTGCGGGGTCATTGATAGTCGAGGAGATGTGGTTTTATGATGATCTTATGAATTGTAATCTACAAGGTTTATTCCCTGAAATTATAGAAGAGAGAAGATTCAGGAATAAAGAACTTTTAAATTGTAATAGTTGTAAATTAGTTGAAGAATGTAAATCTCCAATACTTCCTACTACTGGACATGCTAATGTTATGATAATTAGTGATACCCCAAATATAGTAGATGAAAAGAATAAAGAATTACTTACTGGTGATGGAGGTGAGATTCTTTGGAAACAATTAAGAGAAAATGGACACGATAAAAATGGATTCCAGGTATCTTCTGTAGTTAAATGTTTTCCTTCCATATCTAAAAAAGTTACAAAATTACAAATAAATACTTGCTCAAAATGGATTAAAGAAGAGTTTAAAATTTTAAGGCCTCCTATTGTTCTCGCGTTAGGTAGCACTAATCTTAAATTCTTTAAAGATGAAGATTCTGGAATTATAGCTAAATGCGGAACGACCGAATGGAATGAAGAGTACGGGTTCTGGATATGCTGGTGTATAAATCCAAATTCAGTTTTATATACAGATGGAAATAAAGAACTATTTAAACAAGGAATCGATAATTTTTGTAATAAATTAAATATTTTGTTAACACCTTTTTGAAAACACTGTATACTGTAGATGTAGGCCTTTGCTTGAACCGTCAGAGGATAAATTGAATTTCTTGGAGATATTATGGAAATAAAAAAGAAGGCAATCGCGCATTATGAAAAAATGATTAAATGGGCTAAACTTCAAAATGGTAATGCTATAACTGACCATTTTTTTATGTTTGAAACATTAGGTGAATTTTGGCAAGGACATTTTTGTTCTTATTGTCAGGAGTATTTAAAAGGGGATTTATTTTGTTCTTATTGTTCTATATGTCCGTTAACAAAAAATAATTTAAATACTAAATATTGTTGCTATGGATTATGGCACAAAATGAATCATAGTAAGACATGGAAAGAATGGATTAAGTATGCAGAGAAAATTTTAAAATTAATTAAAAAGATGGGTTAATTGTGAATACTAAACTAGGAATTTTATTATTTTTTGTTAGATTGATTGTATTTGTCACATTATTAGCATTAATGTATTTTGGTTATCGTATCGCAGAATATGCTTTGATTACTTTTATTTCATTCACTATTTTTATTATAAATGAATCGAAATTTGATAATAAAAGAATACAGAAAATAAACAAAAAAAATAATTATATGGAAATAGTAATAAATAAATTGAAGACGAGAGGTATGAGATGACAAGGGAAGAGGTAGGGGAAAATTTATGAAAAAAATAATTTTTATATTAATCATAATTTTGTCTGGTATTTGTTATGCTTCAAATTATGATGAAACTAAATTAAGAGACGATTTCTCTGAAATGGTTGTAAAACATCAAAATAAGATAACAAATGAAACTAGTTATGAAAGCGAAGATTTATGGAAATCTTCTTGTGATTGGGTAAGCCCCTGGTCATCAGCGAGATATCACACTTATTTAATTAAGGATATAACTTATGTAGTTTATACTTTAACTGATGGCCCACCTGTTAAAGTATGCTGGAGATCAAAATACGGGTCAATATGCAAGCCAAAGAATAATAAATTTATTTTTTATTTTAAACCAAAAAAGACAGGTAAATATTATTATCATGTAGATTCTGTCTCAATGGATAAAAAAGACATTGGAATTCATATTTCATTGTTGACAATGTTGTTTAAAAAAGGAACTAGTGATAAAAAGATTCAAAGACTAACAAATTTTATACTTAAAGATTAGGAGAAAAAGTTATGATAACATCCGAAGAAAGACGTAAATATGAAGAAGAACAAATTAGAAAAGATTATGAGAATAAGGATAGAGGAGGTTCTGGTAAAGGTGTTTTAGATTTTAGTCTTATTGGTGGTTATCGTAAAGATTTATTTTGGAGACCAACAACTGAAAACAAATATAATAGCATAGATTTTATGCAATTTATAGCTACAGAAAAAAATCCGAATAAAGTTCCCACGGGAATGCCAGCATATAAACTACAAGTATCTGTTCATAGATATGTTGGCCCAGAAGAAGGAACTTTTCTCTGTTTACAAAAAATGTATGGGAAACCATGTCCTATTTGTGAAGAAGCAGAAATATTGCGCCAAGACACTACTACAAAAAAGGGAGTCTTGGATAAGCTTAAACCTAAAGAACGTGTTTATTACGTAATTTTAGATAAGAATTCAACTAATAAATTCCAAATTTTTGAAGAGTCGTATTATCTTTTCCAGGATAAGTTATTAGTTGCTGCTGGTGCTGGAGGTAGGTATGTAACCTTTCAAAGTTTAGAAAATGGAAAGACTGTTGAATTTTTAGCAATTAAAACGACTAAACCAAGTTCTGATGGTATTTCTTATACATTTAATGAATATCAACAATTTAACTTTATCGACAGAAAACCTTATGATGAACGTATTTATGCTCAAGTATATCCATTGGATAAGATGCTGATTATTCCTACTTATGAAGAAGTAAGTAACGCGTATTATGGGTTTGATGGAGATCAAACAGCAAAACAGCCACATGTTCAAGGAATCCCCGTGAATAATCCTGTTCAAGAGGCAGAATCACTATATTTAGGTGGAGTAGATCCGGTTGCGGTCGCAATGGAAAATGGTGGAGTTGTCCCTCAAGAACAAATTGTTACTACTTCAGGTAGTCAAGTTGATACTAATACTGGAGAAGTAGTAAATCAGTGTCCTGATGGTTATGAATTTGGGAAACAGACAGATGAATTCCAAGCTTGCGCGATTTGTCCTAAAGAGATATATGATAAGTGCAATAAGATTTATCAGGCTTCGCGAGGGTAAAGATGGCAGATATAAGTCATATAGAAGATGCTTTATTTGAACTTGAGGAGTGTATCACTGCTCCTCAAGCTGCTAAAGCAACTAGTTTTTCTAAGCCAACAATTATCGAGTGGTGCAGGAAATATCATATTGGGATGAAAGTCGGTGGTAGATGGTATGTTAATGTAGATAAACTTAACTTAATTATTAGAGGTCAGTTAAGAAATCAGTGAGAAAATCTACTGGGATAGCTAAACTTGCTTGGGAACGGTTCTCTTTATATAAAAGGCTTAAGGAGTGTATGGAAACAACTGGAAGTTATGAACAAGGTATTTGTTGTTCGTGCCGAAGGTTGTTTCCATTCTCTGAATTTGATGCCGGACATTTTATTCCTGGGAGAACAAATTCTATTTTGTTTATTGAAGAATTGGTCCATATTCAGTGTCGGAGTTGTAATCAATATAAAGGTGGTAATTCTGAAGGTTATGAGAAGTATATGCTTCAGAAATATAGTTCTAGAGAAGTTGAAGAACTTAAACGGTTAAAATATAAATATAAAAAAATGCTTAGTTATAATTATAAAGAAATAGTAGATTGTTATTCTAAAAAAATAAAAGAGATGGGATTCGGATGGATGATAAATTAAATGATGTTGTAGTGAAGATTAGTGCTGCAGAGAATGACCTTAGGGAAGTGCAAAGCCCAGATACAATTACCCCTGGAACAGTAGATGTAGATGGTGAAATGTATAAACTCATGATAAACATAAGTATTCTACCTAAGTTGAAACTTTGGGCGAGTGAAATTGCGATAGCAAAAGAACAGGAGTATAGCAAAGCAAGACTTAGTGAAACAATTGCATTAACTCCACAAATTATGAAAGATAAAGATATTACCAGGTCAGAAAGGACTAATTATGTTAAAATGTTAACATGTGACATACTTTATGAAGTAGATAAGATGAAAGCAAAAGCACGTTATTTTGATGATATGCTTAGAACGTACAGTGAATGGTTGATGGTTTATAAAAAAACTAGGGATTATAGATAATGGATGATAAACATGCAATAAAAAAGACTATTAATCAGACAATGAGGGAGAGAGGAAGATTTCCTACATTGCAAGAGATGTGTGATAAGCTAAATTTTAGTGCTGAACAAACTGGTAAATATATGGAGGCTTTGAAAGAAGATGGTTACTTAGAGGCCATAGGTGATTGGTATCGATTCCCTATTAAAGACGAGAAACAAATACGTTCTATTTTTATCCCAGATAAAGAACCCTCTTATGTAGATCTTAAAGAAGATGTCATTATAGATGAGCCTAAAGAACTAGAGCATTCGGTAACTGACGAACCGAGCATTCCTGTTGGAATAATTGAAGAGAAAGATGTCGCTATTGTCATGGATCATGCCAGCAATAAACATACAACCACCTATACAGCAATTGAGCGAAAACGCAAGGATATTAAAGATGTAAAAAAATGGTTCCAAAAATTAAAATTTGAGAAAAAACCTAATAAAAAGAAAAAGTTAGCCAAGGCTAACTCTAAAATATATGGAATGCCTGTTTATATCGTTCAATTTATGATGGGTGTAATCGGAAGTGGTGCTGCAGTTATAAGTGTTTATTATACGACTGTTTGGTTGTTTGAGTTCTTACCTTGGGCATTTGCATTGTTATTGTCAACAATAATGGTTGGATTTGCAATTGCAGCGTTCGAGACTATTATTCTTTTGATGTCTGGTCAGGTGACTGAATCAAGAATAGCCAAGATAGTTATGTCTGTAGGTTTTTTGATATTATTTATAATTGTATCTCTTTTTTCAATTATGAGTACAGTTGCTGGACAATACAATAAATATGTGGCCAATTTACGGATAGAGACAAAGAAAGGTGATAGCAGTAGTAATGCTAATTATATATTACTTAAAGAAGAAAAATCTGATTTAAGGACCAGACTAACTGGATATAGGAAACAGGCCAATAATTTTTCTCAAATATTATCAGGTATGACTAAGGTTAAAGATTTAGAGGAGAAAAGTAGTATCTGGAAAAATACTCAGTATCGTCTTTATCTTGCTAATAAAAATATTAAACACATAGGGAATAGACTTAATCAAATACGAAGAGAAGAGAAGATATTAATTAAAAAAGGTCAAGAATCTGGCTCTATTTTGGTAGGCGTATCTACCGAAAAGACAATCCCTAATTTTTATGGGTGGCTATCGAGTATTTTTAAAATAGGAACAGATAAGATTCAATTCATTATGAGTTTATTTCCTGCTATATTTGTAGATGTGATTAGTCCAGTTGGTATTGGGTTAGCTTTATTTTTAAGGAATAAATATAAATGAAATGTCCAAATTGTAAAACAGAAATGGAGTTTTTAGGTGGTGGAAAGAATTGGTGCCCTCAATGTGGCACACATCTTCAGAAATATGTTTGTGTTAAACCTGTTGTAAAAACTCCCAAAAATTTTAAAAAATGAGATGTCATTATTGAAAATAATAACTTTTATGATGAAACAGTTATAGTAGAAAAAGAAGTTGTTTGTAAAGATTGTGAGTCAATTATTGGATACTGGTCTCATGGAAGTTGGTTGATATGATAGGAGGAGTTATGTATACAGTAATGATTTATAAATGTGAAGACTGTGGTAAAGATGAATTAATTATAAATAGCCGTATTGGGGTAACACCTTTTGCAGTTAATTGTACTCTTTGTGACGGTACAATGTATCATGTCCATTGGGATAAAGATTGTGAAACAGAGTCTATTGAAATAGATGATGATGATAGAGTTTTTGTTGGAATGACAATCGATGTATTTAAAAAGATTGTAGTAGAAAGAGTAAATATTTTTTGGTATTCAGCGATCTATCAAATGAGTAATGACTATAAAACTAAAAAAGAAGCAATCGAAAGTTTAATGAAAGAATATGATCCTGAGACACCAAATATTATAAGTGGGAAGGAGTATAAGGAAAATTATGTTGATAAAATACTTTGAATCTAAAAAGAAAATTTATAACGAAAATGTTTTAACTGACAGAGAGATTATATGTAAATAATGTAACTCTATAGTTAGAATATGGAATAACGGTAACTGGGAGATATGATATGTCAATTAATTTTTTTAAATTATTTATGGATAAACAACAAAAGAAAGCCATCGCAGATGCTAAGTTAAAAACAGAGAAAAGGGTCCGTGATGAATGCGAATACGATAAACAACGTTTAAAAGATGCATTCAAGTATAGAGAAAAATTAATGCGAAAAGCTCATAAAACCGAAAAAGATGAATTACGTTACGAAATATATGAACTTGAGAATAAATTGAGAAAGGTTGATGATAAGACAAACAATAAATTGAGAAAGATATTGATTGAAAATGAGCTTTATTTAAATATAGTAAAAGATAATATTCATGTTCAAAAAATGATGGAAATAAATAAAGTGCAAAGCATGGAGGCAGTTGTTCATAATGCTTCTGAAAGCAATGAGAAATTAAAAAAGGAAGCATTTAATGTTGGAAAGTATGTAGAGAAAAATGTTTAAGATAATGCAATTATGAGGTAGAAGATGATCAAATCGATAGAACTCTTTAATTTTCAAAGTCATAAAAAGACAAAAATAGAATTATGTCCTGGTTTAAATGTTCTTATCGGGAGAAGTAGAAGTGGTAAGACCTCTATAATGAGAGGTTTAAGATTCGTTAAAGATAATCGTCCGAGTAAAAACGCTTTCGTCAGTTTTTGGGATAGAGATGAAAAAAAGAAAAACGCACCAATCACAGAACATTATTGTTCTATAGTATTCACTGAAGGTAAAGAAGTAAAAAGAATCAAAACGAATAATCGTAATGGTTATGATATTCTTATGGACGGAAAAACAATAGAAGATTTTGATGCGGTCAATAAAGACGTTCCAGACAGAATAACTGAAATTATTAATATGGATGATGTCAATATACAAAAACAATTTGATAAACCATTTATGATCTCTGATAGCAATATAGAAATCGCTCGTTTTCTTAATAAAGCGATTAAATTAGAACTGATTGATGAAGTTCTTTCTAAAGCTGAAGATAAGAGAATAAAGACCAACAGAAAATATTCTGATACTAGTGAAGAAATAGGAAGACTTGTTGTTGAATTAGGAACTCTTGATTGGATAGATAAGGCAGAAGCATTAAATGAACTTATTGTAAGAAGAGATTTGCTTATTGAAAAATCCATGACAACAATAAGTAATATATCAAAACTTTTAGTTGATATACAAAATGTGGAAGAATTAATTAATCGTTTTCCTAAAAATCTAGATTATGTAACTAAAATAATCAAAGATATAGAAGAAATAGATTCTACTTCTTTGATTAAACAAAAAACTGATTTAGAAAATATTTTATCGAATTTAAACACCGCTATTAAAAATAGGTCAAAACTTCTTGATTTAAATACATTGAATATTTATTCTTCTAAAATATTAGAGATAGAAAAATTCGAGGAACAATTGTCTAAAAGTGCAGATTATTGTGGAAGATTAGTCACATTAATAAGCAGTATAGAATCGCAACAAAGTATTATAAAACAAAGCATTTTAATCAAAAAACAATTAGAAGAACAGATGCCAGATACATGTCCGACATGTGGGAAGGAGTGGTAATTATGAGATTCATATTAACAGGTGATACACATTTAAGACAAGACAAACCACGTTGTAGAACAGATGAAGATTGGATCGGGACACAGAAAAAACATTTGGATTTTGTTGCTAGGGCAGTACTTGACAATTATGATGTACCAGTTGTTCTTGTTGGAGATATTTTTCATAATTCTCAAGTCCCAGATAAAATTAAGAATATGTTCCTTGAATCATTTAGATCTATAACCGTTCACATTTTAGCTGGACAACACGATCTCCCTCATCATAAATGGGAGAATAGAAATATATCAAGTTTCGGAGTATTGTGGTCAATGGTTGGTAATTCTAACATAAAAGATTTATCTACATTGGGTAAATATGCACATTGGGGGACAGAATTTATAGGTGAAGATACTGGACTTTATTTTATGCACAGACTTATATTTGAAAAAAATATTCCACCAAATGTGTATGCTAGTACTGCACAACAAGTCCTAAATGAGTTCCCAGATGCTAAATGGATATTCGCCGGAGATCAACATCATGGTTTCCATTATGAAAATAACGGAAGACATGTAGTCGTACCAGGATGTCTTAATAGACAAGCATCAGATTTCAAGGATTATTGTCCAAAAATTTGGTTTATTGATACTGAACTTAATATAATTAAATCTATTTATGTACCCGATGATATTGAGATGGTCAATGATTCTTATGTGGTAGAAGAAAAAGAAAGAAAGTCGAGAGTGTCTGCAATAGCAGAAGCAATAAAAGGTAACGGGTCTTTAAGTCTCGATTATAAAGAAAATGTTATGAATATTTTATCAGAACAAGATTTTAATCAAGGCACAACAGACATAATACATGATCTTTTAGGAGTGTAATATGATATTTATAAAAATTTTTAACTTAGAACATATTTAAAAGGAGAGGACATGGATATTCAAGATTTTAATACACTAAAAGCAAGTATCGAAGATTCAAAAATAAAACTTAATCGGGCAGAAGGAGTTAAAGAACAGTTATTCACAACTCTTAAAACTCAATACGGTTTCGACACTATTGAACAGGCCCAGGCAAAAATAAAAGAAATAGATTCAATAGTTAATTCCGATAAAGAAAAAAAAGAAGCTTTATTAACTGAACTAAACTCTGTTGTTGATTGGAGCAGATTATGAAAAATGAAGTTAAACCATTTTGTAAGGTCTTAGTAAGAAATACCGATGATGAATGTTGGAACATAGATCTTTATTCATGTACTTGTATTATGGGGTTAAATTTTTTAACTAAACATGTTTGTATCGGTGGTAATTGGTCCCAGATTATTATATATAAAGAGGAATTAGATATATATATAGGCACTTCAGATGATATTAAAGGAGCTTTGAAGGAGGAAAATCATGGAGAATAAATTAAAACCGTTTGATAAAGTTTTAGTGAGGGATAACCCTAATGATTGCTGGTCTATAGATTTTTATTCATATACATCTACACTCAGTCAGAGTGATTATATTAAAATGGGAATAACTGATATATCTATAGTTAATGCAATAACTGATATACCTATAGTTAATAAAATAAAAAGATACCAGTGTTCAGGTGGTGATTATTATCAAATTATTAAATACTCTAAAAAATTAGATAAATATATAGGTAATTCCATTGAAATTCCAGGAGCATTAGGACAATGAACTATAAAAATATTATTGAGCAAGCAAAAGGAAAACGTAATCTCCTTAATGAAAAACTTAAAAAATCAACTGAAGAAAAAACTTATTTAGAACAGTATAAGATTGATCTTGAGACAGCACAGGTTTTTCTCCAGAAAGTAGCTCAAGATACGCAAGTTCAACTAAGATTTCATATTAAAGATATTGTTCAGTTATCTCTGGATGCTATTTTCCCAGGAGAATTTGAATTTGATATTGAATTTGAGATTAAGAGAGGAAAAACTGAAGCTAGGCTTGTTTTTAAGGTTGAAGGGGAAGAAATTAATCCTATTGATGCAGATGGTGGCGGTGCTGTAGATATTGCTGCTATGGCCCTCAGAGTATCTGTTTGGGCACTTGGTAAGACAAGGCCAACAATATGTTTAGATGAGCCATTTCATTTTTTCGATAATACTCTTCAACAGGCAGGAGCAGAGATCTTAAAAGAATTATCTGAACAATTGGGGATACAATTTTTAATCGTAACACATAGACCTGAGATTGCTGAGATTGCCGATAAATCTTTTATGGTATCTCAGCATAAAGTAAATGGATACAGAGTGAGTGAGGTCGTTAGTGGATAATAAACAATTTGATAAAATATTACATGAGATACAAAAACAATGTGAAAACACATTGAATGAAATGCAAACGAATGTTCGTTATGAAAGTGCAGATGATGTTGCTTTATGTGGAATTTTAGGTCTCAAAGATATTACAATTTATTGCGCCGGAGTACGTGCTTCATTGGAGGATAGATAATGATACAATCGGCTAAAATACTCTGGAGGATGCAAAAGATAATGGCTTTTATTTCAGCCTTACTTTTGATATCTTTTTTATACTTGGATTATTTAAAATATAATGAAGTCGAACAATTAAAGAAGTTAAATACTAAGTATGATAAAATAATAAAAAGAAAATTAATTCATCCGCTAGAACTTCAAAGTAGGTTATTATCAGTAGAAAGGCATTTACGTGATCATTTAAAGGAGAAAAAATGAACTTCTTAATTAAGGTAGGCATCACCGTATGTATGATTTGTTTCATATTTTTAACAAATGATTTCCATAATAGAAAAAGAGATAATGGAATTGATTTGGGTCATGAGAAAGGGTTTTGGATTGTATTTTCTCTTTTATTGATATATTTGATGTGGAATAGATTATGAGTAAAGAGGCAGAATCTATATCAATGGGGACTATAATTGCAATAGTTTTAAGTTGGGGTGTTAATCATAGCATTTTGTGGTGTATTATTCATGGTATTTGCGGGTGGTTCTATGTCATTTATTACATGTTCAAGTATTATTATAATAACGGTTGACATTTATTCGTTATTATAAGATAGTTAATTAAAAAAGAGGTATAAATGAAGCGTATTCCGGTAGAAGTGTACTCACGTTGTTGCGGATATTTCAGGCCAGTAAAACAATGGAATCATGGTAAAAAAGCAGAATTTAAAGATAGACTATGTTATGATGTCCCGGAGGATATAGATGAAGAAATACGATCAAGAAAAAGTGAGAATGGGACTATTGCCATTTGATTCGTTAAAAGAAGTCGCGAGAGTATTAACTTTTGGTTCCAAGAAATATACCGATTATGGATGGAAGCAAGTAGAAAATGGTTATCAACGGTATGAGGATGCTTTACTGAGACATCTTACTGATCATAAAAATGGAGAAATTTATGATGACGAATCAAAGCTTTATCATTTGTCTCATTTAGCTTGTTGTTCTTTAATGATGTTATGGCATTTTATGAATCCTGAAATTACTGAAGAAGAAATGGAAAACGCTAAAATAGTTTCATTACACGATGTTATCACCGAAGAAAAAATAACAGAATTTTGTGAAAGATACACGATTTGAGTCTGGAGAGCATATAAGGTGTATCAAGGTAGAAACATTAGTTTTTGTTCAACAGAATGTCCTATAAAATTAGAGATTAACATAGTAAGTTATGGATGTTTTGAATGTGGATATTTTCTTTATAATTCAGAAATAGAGAATAAAGTTTTTTGTGCAGTAGAAGATTTGGAGGATTATAATGGCCAATGTTAAACAAATGGTTAGTTGTGAAAAATCAATACGAGTATCTATCTTAACTGCATCAATGTATAAGATAGAAAGTAACTGGGATGACAAACAAGTAGAGACGTTTTGCTTCGAGCGATTTAATGAAATAAAAGGTAGATTTAAATATCATATGTTTATGAAGATTGCTAACGAAATACTTAGTTCTAAACAATATCATAAAACTATTAATGCTAAGTTAAACGGCTCAAATATTATCGTTGCTCTTGAATACGAACCACTTAAAAAATATGTTGATTCATTTGGTGAATTAGTAGAACCAGTATTTGAAAAAATTGAAGGAGAACTAAAAAGCAAATGATATTCTAGTTATCCCACTTGAAAAGGGTACTAAAATAGAATTAACTATACTGTAGGTGGTGTCTTAGTTTTAAAATAGATGATAATCCATCCAGCTACATATGCAAATACAACAGAGATTAATTCAACACTAATCTTTGTTGTATATTTTATGTGTTTATATAAAGCCCAGGCTGCTAGAGAATTAAATACAGTCGCCCAAAAATAGCTCGGCTGCGGTTTATCTTTACTCATAAAGAAGCTGAGAAAGAAATCTCTCAGCTTCTTAAAGAATATTTTTATGTATGAATCTTTTTTCATTTTATTAACCCATTAACAATTAAGTTAGTCGGAATATCTTTTATATGAAAAAGATTGTAACTGAACCTATCTTGATCACAAACTTTAGCACTTCTAATTAATTTTTCAAACCACTCTTCTTCTGGAGTTACTTGGCAACCAGCACTTGAAAGATTAATAAACTCGTCCTGACTAGTTGTGTGTAAATTAGTGAATACCCAACCATGAATAATTTTGTTCAAATCTGAATCTCTATATCCACGTACTTTATTACAATTGTGATCATTACAGAGAGCCAAATATTTATTACGATGTTTTCTTAACCTCCATATTTTACTATGAAATCCTAAATCCATATGAAATGCACCGCCTGAGTTCATAGGGTTCTTTGTATAGTAAACTCCAGGGTCAGTTGTACCTGTTGAAACATGAATCTTATTTTCAAATATGAAACCAAGAAAATCATTAAACCTGTCTAACTCAAAGTTTTCTGGGTTTCTAACCCCAAAAATAATGAGTTCATCTAAAGGTAATCCGTTCTGCTTATAATGTTCTATAACAAATTCTTTCATATTTACTCCCTCATTTTTCTAGCTTTGATTGCAGAAGCAAGTAAACATTCCATGTCACTGCTTCCTTTACATTTTTCATATTTATTACAGCACGGACATAGAATTTTGTCAAGGTCTTTCATTATTTTGATTATCTCTGTTGCTTTGTCAAGTGTTTTATTATCCATTACTAATTCTCTGTCTGAATTTAATCTTCTATAATTTTCATTCAACCTCTCTTATTTATTGATTAGCTTATATGTTACAACTGATCCAACTATAACTGCTGCAGTCACTCCCACATAAAATTTCCAATTACCGCTATTACCACATTCTATTCTTACATCGCGGTAAGCCTTTCTTTTATATAATTCACCAGTTATTCTAAAGTTAGTCTTGTCTAAGTTATTTGGCTGAATATCTAATAAAAATGGGTCAGTGTCATAATGGAGTATTTCATTATCTTTTTCTGCAGGAGTCATAGTTTTAATGTTCCTATAGACTATCTTATCTACTATTTTATCTTTATATACTATCTCTGGAGGTGGTTTTTCGCCATAAAAACCATTATAGAAGTAACCTCCGGTAAAGACAAGTGCTGACCAGATAATTATGACAAGTATCAATATAAGGATGTTTTTTAAATTTTTCATTTTAGTACCTTTACTACAGCAAATATAGCTGCTATTGCTGTCCCATAAATTACAATTCTTTCTCGCAAAGCTCTTCGATCTATTTTATCGATGACAGTTGAAAGTAAATCCTCCTTCAACTGTTGAGCAGAAGCTTCCTGGTGTGTTCTTAATGATCTGATTCCTTCATTCCAAACGGCATCGAACCCACAATTTACCGATTTTTCTAATTTCTCAAAATTCTCTTTTAGAAAGTCTATATCTTTTGTAGATATTATTGATTGTGTTATTAATCCATCTACTTTTATATTCACTTTACTCAAGTCTTTATGGATAGTGAGTATCCCGTTCTCTATTAACATAACTCTACTATCCATAGATGAGAAAGCATCTCTATGTTGAATGGCAAGGTCATGTATCGCTTTTAGAAGTTCTTCATTTTTAACTGTCATTTTATTTATCTATTTATGTCTATATACTCCGCGTTAAAGTTTTATTTGTTGCTATCGACACAATCACAAAAATTATTTTTAAGTAAATACATTTGGACAGGAAACTTTATTCGGCATTGGAACATCAACAGTATCTACCCAATCATTAGTCGCATTTGCTGCTGCGTTTGTAAAAATAGCAGCCATATAATGACAGCCATAAAATCCATTCGCAGTCCCTCCTGCTGCTGTGATATCAATAGCATTACAGGCAGTAACATAATTACAAGCATAAAATCCATATGCATCTCCACTACCGGAATCAATATCATCTGCAACACATGAAGTTATACAATCACAATTATAAAATCCGTTACAAGTATTAGAATCAGAACCTATTATCTTAACTCCGCAAGCAGATATGCCATCACAAACATGAAAACCATAACAGATACCAGAACCAGAATCTAAAGATGAAACATAACACGCAGTTATATTATTACAATTACTAAATCCATAAACAACACCAGAGGCAGATACTATACTGAACCTAATAGAGCAAGAAGATATTACGTCACTATCATAAAATCCAGTAAGAGTTCCAGAATCAGTAATAATATTATTCACATGGCAAGAAGATAAATTAAAACAAGAATAAAATCCAGAAAAAGCTTGTGTCCCAGAAGAAATATCTACATTAGATACCATACAATTACTTATATTCTGAAAATAATAAATACCTCTGAAAGTATGAGAAGCCAGCATGTCTTTTACAATACAATTTTCTAATCTACTTCTATAATCATTTATGCCATAAAAAGCAGTATGGACAGATGTCTCAGTAGATCTATTACTCACCTTACAATTTTTAAGAAGTATACCAGTTGTAGAAGCATCTTGAAGAAACGAATATGTAACTTCAACGGCAGTGACACCAAGACCTTTTATCCATACGTTCTCTAATACTGAGTCAGTAGTATTGCAATTAAGATAAAAAGCAGTATCACCAACATTTAAAATTGTTCCTTGATCAAATTTTAAATGTTGACAATTATTCGTACTAAGTACTCCCCAAGTATCTCCACCACTAAGAAAAGATGTTGCCCCGTAACAAAGATATCCCGTTAAATTATTAGTAAAGTGAAGAGAAACAAATTCATCTTTTATTTTATATGCATTAGCACCAGTTCTTTCTACAACTGAATTAAAGTCTTCTTGTCTATTAATTATTCCAGCTAATCTTAACGGCCTAAACGTTTCAGTTCTTACATTTTGATCAACATAAGTCGTACCTGTCATAGTAAACGAACCGAGAATAATGTCATCACCAGTAGGATCTACATCTACAAATAAGTCGTCAGTAGAACCACCTTCAAGTCCACTAGCATTTCCAAACCATGTATCGTCTAATTGATAGTGGTAGACTCCACTTGCTTTATGTGTACGGGTTAATGCTCCGAGTTTAGCGTCATATTTTAATACAACCCATATTTGCCTACCATCATCCCAACCACTTGGAAGAGATACTCCTGTTTGTATTGGTAAACTAACGAATCTCTTTTTATTATTTTCGTCATAACCTTTAGCCATACAAGCACTTATATCAATAGTTCCTGATCCACCATCACTAACAACTCCACCATAAAATATATGGAAATCTTGATCTGGATCATCAGATATCGCAGTCAAAGCATCAAATATTTTTTCTATAAAATAATCGTGATCATATTGCCTATCTGTTAGCAAATAGTAATCACCGCTTGCATCAGGACTTTTACCTGCTACTTCGCTATCTCCATATATATTAGTAAATGCACCGCCCATAATAATCTCCTTATATTGTTCTTAAAATATTATAACTTGAATCTATTAAATAAACTTGATAAAATGCTGGTAATAAATGATCTTGTCTGTATAAAAGTTGTAGTTGGTCAAGTTCTGCATCAACAATAGTTTTGACATCGATATATATCTCAAATTTTGTTAAAGCTGTTGTCCAAACCCAATCATCATCATCTGGACTTAATGGATCAGGCCAAATACTAATATCGTGTATAAATGATCCAAATTCTAATCCATTATAAATTTCACCTCTGATGCCAACAATATTTTCAGCATAATCAAGATAAAGATCTTCTGTTGCTTTTGCTCTTGCGTTAGTATTAAATTTTCTAATTTTATACTTCTTTATAGACAAAGTATCTGTAGCGATAATAGGGATTCCTAATAATCTCATTATTAACTCTGTCGCAATGATAGGTGTCATAGTTATATCACTTAAATTATAAAGGGATATAATTTTAGCAATCATGTAATCTACTTGACCATCAGTAATTGTAGTGAAATCTGTCCAATCTTCGCCGTAATCAGAATTAAATGTTGGTATTGTGAAATTAAAATAATTATTCATTAAGTAACCGTCACCGTATTAGTACTTATTATTTGAACTGATGAAACCGAAGTATTAGCCGTCGGAGCAATAAGATTGAATATATCTAATCCATACGCATAAATATTATTCCCCATAATCCAAAGATCTCCGACTTCTAAATCTTGTCCCCACTCTCTATATTCTCTTGTCCCTAATAATTCTTTCCATTTTTCTATAATAAAAGCTAAAGCAGTATTATCTGCTTCTACAAAGGCCCACGACCAAATATTGTTTATAACGGAAGTTCTACAAGAATCAATACCATTATCATCATAATATTCTATAACTTGGTTATCGAAAGCACATGTGGTGAGCGTGAGGGCAAATTCAGCTAGATTAAGAACTGTTGCATCATCAAATCCAGTTCTTACTGTAGCAGTAGCGGTTACAGTTACAGGAACATAATTAGGTGCTGTGGCCGTAATAGGCATTGATCCGAATAAAGTCTTGCTTGTAGCATAAACTTCTACAGTTGAAAGAAGTCCCGCACCAGGAACACCTCCACCACTAGGAATAATATGAATAGATGCTTCGCCAACGCCAGGGATTCCTAATGCCTTTTGAACAGAACTCGATGATGTTCTTGCAGCAGTTTCTAAATCTTCTTTTGACCAGAGAACATTTTTAAAACGAACGTTCCCCCTCGCATTTCTTATTATAGAGGAAATAGACTCAGCATCACTTCCACCACTTGTATCTGCTGCGTTAGTTATGGTTTGTATGTCTGAGTCCTGGCCGATGTTAATATTGATATCTCCTGCATCCATTCTCCCTGATAATCCAGATGTTGTCTCAAAAGTCGCAAAAATTGCCTTTCCACTTGTAGGTTTTGCTCCAGTAACTCCATCTCCAAATCTTATTCTTACTCTTCCGCTACTTTGGTAAAGAATCATAAAATGCCTATCTGTTGAAATACTATTATCAAAATTATCTACGACAGTCCATGTTTGAGAATCAATTACAAGAGTTGCGGTAGATTTTATTATGTTTATATAACCATCTATAGGGTAATCTTTAAAATTATCATTTCCGTATGTATTCCCAATATTTTTATTCGTCCATGTTTTCTTTTGTTTTGCTGCAACTGTTATTGTATCTGTTGAGCCACTATCACCAATAGCAGTTAGTTCATAAATAACTTGTTGTCCAGTAGAGAGTGATCTGCCCCCTACCTGGTACCCTATTGCTAATGTTTTAGCCATAGCTCCTGTAAGAGTTATCGTTAATGTTGTTGTAGCTCCATCTGCTTCAACAGGCTCATAATCACAACGACTTGCAAATGCATAAGCACTCTCCCTTGTCTTAGGATAGAGTATATCTGTTGCAATAGCATTTGTTAATTCAGATGTATGATCAATTAATCCAGCTATCTCTTTAAAGACCCAAGTAGGTTTTTGTGGATATGCAGCTATGAGTGGTGTGTATACATCATAAAATGATCTTGCGTTATGTTTATATAAATTTACTTCTGCCATTATAATTGTACCTTTCCCTCTTGAGTTAAGTCTGTCAATAATCTATAGTTTACTTCTGCGGTAAAAGAACTTTGTTGATTTGTATGCTCTAAGTTTATAAATATATCGTCAAATCCAACGATTATGTAGGGGTCGTTTGATTTTTCTTCATTAACAAAATAAATAGATTGAATAAAATTTGATAGAAAAGTAATACTTACACTAATATTTGCTGGTTCTTGTTCCAGGTCCCTAAAATTACCACCTATTGATCTGTCATAATGAACTGTTTCTTTATCTTGGAAAGCGACTTTAAATATCTCATATGCTATTTCATCATTAGTTTTACCATCGGTATAGTTTAAGAGAAATGCTAAGTTCGCGATGTACATTTTTTCTTGAGGCATTTTATTCTCCAAAAATCTTTGTTGACAAAATATCTGTCGGTGAACTTCCACCGACAACGGGTTTTCCACTTATACCACTACCTGTTGTAACTCCATTATGGGTGTGATCATTAAATATGCTTGTAATAAAGTTTTGCACCCATGTCAAGAACTTATTACCTAATACAAAAGGTTCTGTCGCATCCTTTTTAGATAAATGTAATGTACCGGCAGTACTTCCATAAATAACTTGTGATAGTAATTGAATTAATAACTGATCATTAGTGTCGAAAGATGGTCCACCACCGTCTACTAATCCAGTAAAAAACCATCTTTCGTCCTGATCATACGAAAGTGTTGGCTCAACTAATAACCTCCATCCAGGTTGTATCCGTAAATAGGGAAAGGATAGTCCATATCTACAATATATTAAATCTGATCCAATAAAACCAAGTTCAGGTATATTACACCATATAGCACCAGAATGCGCCTCTATACCTCTACTGGAACATTCTACAGTTACTAAGGCAGGATCAGTTATGATAGCAGTTGCTATATTTTTACTCACCAAATTCTCCCATGCTGCAAGTTAAATTACTTATTATCCGTCCATTACTATAGTTAAGACTTGTTTCGTTTATTTTAAGTCGCGCAAATTTTCCAAGACCTGCCCTATTTAACCACAGAGGAAGTTCTGCTGAATCAGTTTTAGGATTAAGACATCCAGAATATAATATTAAATCTCTAGGAGGTCTTAGTGTTGGATCACCTTCATTAAGAACAATTTGTATTTTAAACCCACCTCCTTGTCCAGAAGGAGGAACTGAAGATTTACTTGAATTATCATTATACTTTTCTATCACAAAGTATTTTTGGAATGTTTTGTAATTCCTTGCCGAATTAAGTCCATATCTAAGT
>Ga0307441_1000082_pt1 | contig 41705 bp, 77 predicted proteins | sample SalMarWE160420MG_FD_202149 | JGI IMG/M metagenome (GOLD analysis project Ga0307441, IMG submission 202149) | Salt marsh sediment microbial communities from the Plum Island Ecosystem LTER, Massachusetts, United States - WE1604-20 | ecosystem: Environmental > Aquatic > Marine > Intertidal zone >... | reverse complement strand
ATGACCACCTGGGCGCCGGCGGGGATTGGGCGACCGTTGACGGGGGTGACTTTCACCATCTCTTGCAATCCCAAAACACGGCGTTTTTCTGGATCTCTCGGCAGGTGCCCATTGAGTATTCGTTGCACATCGGCGTGGTTGATTTCACCATAATACATATATTTAGCAATCTCACGAAGCGACAATCCAAAGGCATTCAATCGGCGTACATATTCGATAGTACCGCTTTCGGTGTACGAATTTTGTACACACTTTTCTAATGCCGCCTGGAGCAATTTAGAACGGCATTCGCGACGCTCAATTGTAGCCTGACAATGCCAACAAAGACCGGCATCGTTTAGCTTCTTTTTCTTGTCGCAAATTAAGCAAAAGCTTCGCATAACTACGCTCTTGATTTAAGTGTTATCAATCTATAAATTGTTTGCTCACTCACTTTGTATCTTTTGGCTAACTTTGGGTATGACCATCCTCCTCTTGCGTACAACATTCTGATTTCTTTGACTTGCCTATCTGTTAATTTTGCTACAGGGGATTTCTCTCCACGAACATGAACTATGATCCCCTTGAACTTTGGGTTTGAAAATATCCCTCTCTTTTTCTTGTCCCTATCTCTCATATTATCCCGGTGGGTTCCTAGAAATAGATGAGCGGGGTTTACGCACCCTGGATTATCACAGTGATGGCATACTTCCATTCCTTTTGGGATCTTGCCATTATGAATCATCCAAGACAACCTATGCGTATAATAGTGAGTGCTATTCCAATTGATATGACCATATCCAGCGGGTGTCTTTGCACCCATCCACTCCCAACAGCTATCTTTATCTCCTGGTTTCGCTTCTTTCCAGAACCTCTCTTCTAATGACATTCGCTTTCTAGCCATCTATCGCGCTCCGATCAAAAAGCCGCTATCTTGCGCTTGCCTAATCCTTGCTGAGGGGACGGGTCTACGCAAAATAGCGGCTCTCTGTCAGGCAATAAAAAACCCGTCAACCCTCAGCGACTATAATTTTATCACGGAAACGCAAAGTTGTCTATTCATTTCGGCTAATCCGGCAGCGGCATCCATTTGGTAATACTGCCGTAATCAATTGGCGGCACTGGATTATGATCCCAATCGGTAAAGCCGTGCTCATCATATCCACAGGTGCGCATGTCCCCATCCTCGTAGACCAAGACATAACTGGGTATCTCGGGCGGGTGATCCTCCACCGGGATCCACTGCCCAACGAAAAACTGCCTGCCAGGTTTCAGCTCGCCGCGCTGGATTGCGCCAGATTCTTTGATGCTTTCGATCAGTTCTGCGAACAATTCGTCATTCATTGCTGCGCCCCATGTCGTTGATTGCTTCGGCCTCTGGATGGCCGCAGTGTCCGACCTCGTCCCAACACTCGAAACACAAGTCCGCATGGCAATACCAGCAGGTTTCGGCTTCGTCGACCGGGATCTCTTTCTTACATCGACCGCAAATGGTTTTGTTCATCATCCCTCCAAATCAATCCCGAACACATTGGCGACTTCCTCCAGGCTGACCAGCAGCCGGGCCGCATTGTTACCGCTTGCGGGCGCTGCATAATCACGCCCGACCAGGAAGTCAGTAATCCTGGCGCTCATCTCCTCCGTGTTGCACTTCCAGGCAAACTCTTCCGTGCTGAAAATGTCGTGCTTGCGGATGGGCCACAGGTTGGGCCGCGTCTGCCTGGACTGCCACAGGAAGTCGCTCAGATATTCGAGCGGGATATTTCCGCCTGGCGCTCGGATCGTCCAAAGCACCTGATTTTGCCCAAGCAGACCCTCTACCTCGATTAGCCCGTAGCGGCTGACGATATCCACCTGGGAGCCGGTCAGCCCGCGCACCGCCTGGGCGACCATCACTGCGGCGTATGCTCTGGCGGCCTCGATTTCGCGCAGCCGCTCCGCCCTGACGTGCATGAACCAATCCCAGGCCGTGACAATAAACACGGCGGCGAATACGATGGCAACGACGATCAAGAAAGGCTTGAGCCATGCGAAGCGCGAGGCGTCCGGGATATTTGCCGCGACCGTCGCCAGCAGTGCGGCGATTGTGATCGCCAGAAGTGGAGTTGTCAATTTGGGCTCCTTAGACATTGCGTCCGTCCGATTCCAGTCTATGAAATTGCCACCTCCCTACTCCGCGGTGGGGTAGGGGGGGGGATAATTTATTTTACGTCCAAATCATCCGGCAGGCGCTCCGGGTACATGACCATCACCGGGCTGCCGAATGCCAGCCGAAAGCGGCAGTTGGGGCAGGTCGCAATCTTGTCGCCAAGCTTCGCGGCGCCGCTGACGGTGTGCCCGCAGGCGCACATGATATGCCATACGCCGTTTTCATCCTGGTAGTCGAGTTCGCTATTTTCGTCCATCAATCCTCCTGATGTGCCTTGGGATGGGCTCAGTCTGGAACACCCGCCCATCCCAAAGGCAATCCTGAAACGCCGCGGGGTTGTGTGGTGAGATTGGCACTTCCGCAGCGGATCATTCTATGCGGGTATATGATATGGTTCCTCATCTTGCGGATCATATTCCAGCCAATCATTCATCTTCTTGAGTGGCTCTGGCACCTGCTCATCAAGCGTCAAAAAGTTATTTTTCCAATACTTTTTATCGGGATTCGATGCCTGATAAATTGCCGACCTCACATGACAAAAATCTCTTGCCTCTTCAAATGTTTTCATCTCGCCTCCTTCGCTATCACAAGTTTTCCATCCATCGCCAATCGAAACAACTTCCCATCCTGCCGCTCGAGCACCGACCCCAGCGGTATCCTGTCCAGCTTGATCGCGGCTTCAAGTTCTCGCCTCGTAAATATCCGCTCGGGTTCCCACACCCCCAGCGGGTCGTGCATCACCGAGTAGTACACCCGCGCCGCTGCGTATTTGACGGTGTGGCGGTTGCGCTCCTTCGCCGCCCGGCACGGCTTACAGGTCGAGTGCAGCCTGTCGGACATCCAGTGCGCCCGGCTGTACTCGGTCACCGACTTCCACTCTCCGCAACAGGAACAGCGTTTGCATTCTACGCCGTCGATGGTGCGGTGCTGGACGGGGTGGTTTGGCATTATCGCTCCCTTACCTCCTCCGCTCTCACGGTCTTGAATACAATTCCCGGATACCTCTTCATGAACAATTTTCGCTTGATGCGAAAGCCCTCAGTCTCTTTGCCCTTCACGTCCTCGACTATCACGCCGGCGGCTGAGCAATACTGGAAGTCAGCCTCATACTTCGTGCCCCGGATGCGCCGCCCGCGGTATGTGAACGCGTCGATCAGCGTGAAAGTTGGATGCACCTGGAGCTGCCAGATTTCGCCCGACTTCACCATGAGCTTGAGTTGCCCATAGCGGTCGCGCTCCGCCAGGCTATCGAACTCGTAGCCATCCGCGTCGACTTTCTCGTTTCCGAATTTGTTATAGGTCAGGTTGATCGGCATCGATGGCCTCCAGTGCTTTCCACGCCTTTGAGAGCGCCTTGGATAAATCGTTCAACGATTGCCACTTGTCTTTATCGCTATAATTTTCATTGTCGGCAATCATCATATCCCTGGAAGTTCTGAGATGTAATTCTCGAAGAGCATCCCGCAGCCTGTCGCGCTCATCGAGCAGCCACCCGACGCGGTGCTGTAGTTGTGACTGGCACTCAGGATCGTCGCACGCTGCGCCCGTTGCCACCGGGACACCTGCACGGAGCAACATTTCGTGAATGGCCTGGCGATCCTTCTCGGCGCGCAAGCCATCATCCCGCAGCCGCTCCACCTCATCCACCAGCGCCCGCATATCCCCGGTCAGTTCGAATGTCGAGGTCAAGTTGTCCGCCTCGAGGTCGGCAAGGTGCTTCTTGATTTCGTCAAGTTTGGTCATTATCTAATGCCTCCAGTGCTTCAAGTGCCGTGGATGCTACTTTCCCCGCCGCAATGATGACCTGAGCAATTGCATTTTGCAGACTCTTATTATCAGCCTCGAGTGCGGTTATCTCATCCTCCAGGGAGGCCAGGGAGTCGAAGCTCATGGTCACCTCTTTCCTGACCTTACGGACTGCCTTCATCAGTTCGTGAAATTGCTCAATCTCGGTACTCATCACTTTCGCTCCTTATTGCCCGCGGGCAGGTGGTTGGTCATAGGCCGCGCTCTCGTTTCATGCGCTCGATCAGTTCTGCGCGCTCTGCGTTGACGGTCGGTTCCTCGGGGTGTGGCACAACCGTGCTGCCCGCCAGGATCGCCGCGTCTCGCTTCTGGCATTGTTCACAGGCGGCGATGTGGGCGCGGTAGTCATCCAGCGCAATGTCATAGTCTGTCCAGTCGCGGAAGTCGTGCGGCTTCGCCTTCTCGAATTGATAAGCCGAACACACACGCCCGTAAAGGTTCCAACGCAGCGCGCAACCGCGCACGGTCACGAGTTGGGCGGCTGGGATATCGTCGGTAAGAATTGGGGTGGTCATGGTTCAACCTCTGGATCCAACTCTTCAATAAGCATTCCACCTGTGCGCCAACGGTTTATCTTGTCGCGCATTCGCTCAATCTCTGCAATCATCCAGGGAATGTCCTCGCGGGCGTGAGCGATAAAGTCAGAATCTTCTTTGGTTGAACAAACACCACCCTCTTCGTAGTCATAATTTCCGGTTATGTCATCGTAAGTAGATGCGCTGGCAATGTTGTGCCATGCATCGGAATATCGATCATCTTTAGCGTATTTGTGAACATGAAAAGTTTTCCCATTTTTTTGCACAATTGCGATGGGATCTCCGTTACCACAGAATGCACATTCACCGGACTTTATTCGTTTTGGTGGCTTCCAATCTTTGTGAGAGCCATCATTTACGCCACAAATCATATATCCGTTCTCGTTATCCCACGGCCCCGGTGTAGCTTTCGCCTCTCTCGCCTTAATCTCTTGTAGCTTATCCATTATTCGCCTCCGGTAATACGTTCTGGATCTTCTGTGGCAGCGCGTCCCGCGACCTGTCCACGAATTGCGCCAGTTCGGGGAGCTGCACGCTGCTGTCAATTTCGCGGCCCAACTCATGATCGTATGCTTTGAAGAAGTGCGCCCGGTCTGCAACGGGGTTGTCACCAGGGAATGAGTCTGGCCAGCCAAGCAAGCGGGCGACGTGCTCCACGAAGGGGTGCTCCCAGGTTACGGGAAACTCGACCATGTAAAATTTGCCGTCCTTTTCCTCAACCCGCTTCATGATTTCGTAGTGCGGTTTATCCTTGACGAAACTCCACGCCTCGTATGCGCTGGGTATCTTTTGCGCCTCGCGTTTCAGTTCGGCAATGGCCTGACGCAGCTCGTGAACGGACGGGAAGAAGTCGTTGCCAGTCGCGCATTTGAGTGCCGCAGCCCTGAGCTCCTCGACGGGAATGTCTGCGAGCAAACGGACGTAGACTGTCACCGTCTCTTTGGTGAGCGTGAACCTGGGATAGGCTGCGGCCAGCATCGCCAGGATTTCGGATATCTCAGATTTGGTCGTCATTCTGCTCCTCCAGGTATTCGCGGATGCCAGCGAAGCCGGCGGGTTCGGATTTGTTTTTGCCGCGCCCATTGCTTTTTATTCCACCAGTCGCGAACGATTCCAACATACCCTTTACGTTCGCCTTATTCCAGCCGTGCCCGATCCAGTCTGTAACGTGATTACGCCAACGCATAATATTTTCTGGATCCTCACCCACAACTTGAATTGCCTTATCCCGCCAAACTTTCGGAATATGCAAGCTCGCAACTTCTCTGTAAGTCGTTAGTGCCGGGTGGCTTAAACGCCCATCACGAGTTGATTTGGCGCGCGGCGTGGATGGCGGTTTATCGCCCCCCTTTAATCCTTTAATGTGTTTATTAATATGTGGATTAAGATAGATGGTACTCACTTTTCTGGGGCCATATGGTACGCGCTTATGGGTACCATAAGATACCCGTTTATGCGTACCATGATCTGATGGTACGCACTTCTGAGTATCATGACTTCCTTCATCTAATAGGCGGCTGCGTGGATCTTGCCAATTCGTGATACTGATGACTTGACGATGTAAGGATTGGCGACAGGTTATATATCCTGCGTCCGCTATTTCTTGCCTTTGGCGTGTGATTGTCTTTGTTGGCATTTGCAATTCTTCTGAGGCGTCTTTATCTCGCCAATCCTCAATCGTTCCAGTTTCCCAATCCACACGATCAAGCATATAGAGATAGAGCCAGATGCGTATACCTAGCCGCTCTCTGTGCTTTGGTTCGAGTATTCCGCTGCGCAGCTTGATCCAAGTATTTGGTGGCATGTTTATTCTTCGTCAGGATCGCTCCCATCATTTGGCTTTGTTCGCTTTATGATTTCTTCAGCGGCCTGGATGGTATCTTCTTCGTCTGTTTCAGCATCTTCCATGACCGCCTTCATGACATAGAAAAACGCACGGTCATCTTTGAGGTTTTCATATGTGTCATCCAGCTCATTTAAATATTTCTTACTCCAACCCCAACTACTGGATATGTTGAGAGATAGACTGACATCAAATGTCAACAGAGTAATTCCGAGTGCTTCCGCTTCAAAGATTATTTGATTTGTAACTGGCTCGCGCCCAATTACGATCTTTCCAGCAAAGTTATAATGGTTGTGGAGCTTGTCGATTTTTGAGAATATGCGCTCAATATCTTGAGCGTATCTCGACACCTGGGTGAGGGCCGATGACGTTATCTCTGTATTCTTCACTTCGACAACAACATAGCACCCGTTATTAGCTACCCCCAACAAGTCGATTACACCACTTGGAACATGGAATTGCCTCGCAACCCATTCTTTGATAAACATCCCCTGATATAGCCTAATTGATGTTGGATTTTGGTAGAGATATTCTTCAATATCAGCTTCAAGGATATTCACCCGACCCCAATCTATGTTTACGTCTGCCATTGCTAACTCCTTAAAGCAAACTGCCCTTACCAGCCATAGCTATTCTGGACCCGGCCAAGGGTAGAAGGATAGTGACTGATAAGGGCAGATCGCCCCAGAATATTCGGTTGCGGTGCGCTTAAAAAAACGCTCCTTCTTACACTTGGCCGGGTATTACTACCTACAATTCTACCACAATCGCCCGCCTTGTCAATCATAGTTTTCCCTTGCGGAATGCGTTTATCGTTCCAATTATCATGATGAAAGGTCCAACAACGATAAACACAATCATGAGGATGACGTAATCTTTTAGGCTTCGCAATTCGTGTTCAAGGATTACCGAGAAGTATCCAGCCAGACCAAATGCTGCATAACCCAGCATAATAAAAAATAGTAAGTCGCTCATATCACCTCCCACAGAATACGCCCGCCTTGTCAACTCCGCTAATCATCGCTGACCCCGAATAGCTCTCCCTGGATTGGCACTGGTCCGCGTGGCTTTACTAGTGCTGTTCCTTCGACCGTTACGACTAGCTCCGGGTGGTAGATTGTCAGCCAACCGCAGGCTAACTCGGGCGTATCCCAAATCAGCATGTAGCGGTCACGGTCGTAAAATGTTTCGCCGCCCCAGGATGCCCACCATCCGTCGAATTTCTCTGAGTATTTCAGGATCACTATTCTTCCGCTCATTGGTTCAGCCACCTTTCGTGTTCTTCGTGGATCGCTTCTTGCTCTGCGTCTGTTGTTGTTCCGCAGTCCGCCTTAATCTCGATGCCTGGCTCGGCTTTGCCGACAAGGTGCCCGCCGTGGTAGATCGCCTTGACATACTGGCGGGCATCACCCAGGCCGGTTGACCAGACCGCTATGGTCCACTTGGGCCACACGCCAGGAATACGGTCGAATAAGTAAACCTGGATGCTCGCGCTCATCTCGCCTCTTTCCCGTCGTCAATCATGGCCGCGGCTATCCTCTCCACTTGTTGCCAAGCAGAGCGGCGAGAGCGATTTTGAAACAGGTATCATCGGGGGATGTGTAAGCGAGTATTTGATTTAATGCATCCTCGTATATTTCTAATCTGGTTTTCTCGTCCCACTTGGGAACGTCTTTATTCAGCCACTCACTAACATTGCGAAAATCCCAGGCGTTATGGACAACAATTAGGGAAGCGCCCTCGATGATTGTCTTGGGTTTACATGGGCACCCATTGCCCTCCAGTAAATGTCCCTTTTTGTCATTTAATGGATAAACGTGATAAATTTTGCTCATACTTTAGTCTCCTCGCTCACAGCCTCGCCTCCCACTCCCCGAGCCAGCCCCAGTCCTCGCCGCTGGCCACCCTCATCTTGCCCATCACCAAGCCGCCCTTGCCGCCGGTGTGGGTCGCGGTTTCGTCGCCAGGCTCGAGGATCATCTGGTGGGTGTCAGTCATGGGTAGGCTCCTCGCGACCTCTGATGTGTAACCCATTGCTAATCACTTCAAGCTGCCAGGTCCACTTCCAGCGCTTTGCAACTTTCTTCCAGACTTGTGCTCGATTTTGGGCAATATCATTGCGTATATATATCGCCCCCCTAAAGTTGTTCATTCGTAGGTATGATTCGGCTTCCTGAAGAGAATCACAAGATGCTGAACCTCCAGGCCCATAATAGATAAAAGGTTTTGTTTCGCTCATTTCTTCCACACCCGGAACGCCGGCGCGATCACGATCAGGATCAGCGCCGCGGGGATCAGGCAACGTAGTATGTCAGTCATGGTTGCGCTCCTAAATATTCTTCTAATGGCGTGAAGCCAAAGTAAGAAGAGAGTTCGATTTTGTTTCCGCAATATGGGCAATGGACTATTATTTCGACAAACAATGTGCCATCGTAAGATGTCATCATGCTACGTCCATCTCTAAGATCGAAATAAAATTTCTTATTACAACTATCGCATTCAATCATGGTTGCGCCTCCGCTTCTCGCGCTTTATGTCACGCTTGGCCTCGTAGTTCAGATAGTTGGCATATACAACACCGGTTAGGATGCCAATAATCAGGACGACAAATATCAGGATTTCCAAGTCAGTCATCGCAGCACCAGTAGATTTACAGCGATATAGATGGGCAATATCTGTAGCAGGAAAATCAGCACCCAGGCGACAGGCAGGAAATGAAACTCATCTTGCATCGCCCAATCGTTGAAACGTCGCAGTTTATCGATCATGATGTACCTCACTTTGGTGGGTTTTCAATTACGGTTATGTGTTCCGGGCTGAAAAAGCGATATAGCTTGCGTATCGTTTTTAGTGACGGGTCGGTCCTTCCGCGCTCGATATCCGATAGATAGGCGATAGATATCCCCGTGCGCTGCGATAATTCTTTCAGCGTCAGCCCGTAGCCTTTACGCTCTCTTTTGATCGTTTGCCCTGTGAGCCAGAGCCAATCGTATAGTGTGTATTTCATTGCCGACCCCCGATCACACACACAGCCATGCCCGCCAGCCCAAGCGCCCACACCGCAAAGAACACCAGCGGAACGAGCGCAGCCGGCCAGCCCAAGAACGCCACGGCGAGCAGCATCAGGCCCGCCCAGATCATCGCGTTGATGCCCGTCAAAATTACGTACAACACTTTGTGCCTCCGGGCGCAGGCTATGACGTAATCAATTAGCGCCATGTGAACCCTCACTTATTCTGTCGTTATCAGATCCGCCACCGCAATATCCGCCTCGACTTCCGCTTCGCGGGCTATCGAAAAGTAGGCGCCCGGTCGGGTAGCGTCTCGCCTGGTCTGGCGGGCGTGTTCCGCGCAGTAGGGTACGCCGATCTGCGTACCGCCAACATTGAGTATCAGGCGCACGACTGCGGGCTTGTCGCAGCGCTGCCACTCCTGGCCAATCGAGTAATGGACGAGGTGGTAGCAGGTCATGGCTGCGGCTCCGCTTCAGATGGCTCCATATCCCGCAGGCCAATTTCAAGATCAATTTCGGAAATGATTATCATGTTGCCGATGATGCGCCCATGAACCATATCCATTGTTTCGCCTGGGATGCTTGGATCTTGCTTGCTGAGCGAGTAAACAAATTGTCCCAAAACGAGATCATTTATCGAATCGCTGCGGTCGGTAATCATTTCCTGCAAAGTCAAGTCAGAGTGTCTTGTCATCGCCGCACCTTCTTTGCCAACACCAAACAAATGGCGAAAACTATGAGTACCGGAATGTTTTGTAGTAAAATGTCCATGATCTTCCCTTTCTCGCCCGCCGGTCGGCTCATACCATCGGTGGGCGAACTGCGTTTATATGGTCTGCCTCTGGAGTTGCTCTTGCTCATTGTTGCGTAGCCATTCCTGTTGGACAAGCCAGCGCAACATAGCAGCGCTACTCCGTTCATTTTTGCTCGCCAGTTCGTCAAGCATCTTTCGGGTCTGTGTGTCGATGCGGAAAGTAAAGGTTTCGTTCGCTTCGTCCATTTTCGCCTCCGTTTATCAGATATCTAAACTATAACAGATAATAATAAATATGTCAATATGATGTAATAAACTGGTAATACAAAAGTATTGACAAATTTGCGTCTGAGTGCTATACTTCTATCAGTTGATAACGAACAATGAAGATGGAGTTGTGCTATGAGCGAATATCAAGAGAAACTAGAAGAGCTGTCTAGTCGCCGAGATAAGGAAATGCGCTACTTGAGAATGGTCAAAAGGTGGTCACTACAGAAAATAGGGGATAGGTATGGAGTATCTCGCCAGAGAGTACATCAAATTATTGGAAATACGGGGTTCCAGGCAAATGAATATTTTGACACACTAAAAGATGAAGATTGGCTCAAGGAAACAGCACATCTGACTAATGATGAAATAGCCTTGCAACTCAATACAACGATTGATTATGTTGCAAAACATAGGGGTGGTTTCCGCCATGCTGTAAGAAAAGATGAAAATAGCGCAGTTTCAAAGGGATTTTTATGGGAAGAGTGGGCTTCCGAAAAGCTATCTGAAGTCGGAATAGAAAACGAACTTATGCCGTTGCGTCACCCTTTCGATATTCTCGCATTTGGTAATGTAAGGATTGACGTAAAAAGTGCCGAAACCCCCCGATCCTCTCCGTCAATGAAAAACATCAGTCCGACATGGTCTTTCAAGGTCAATGCAGGAAATAAACGTGATGACGCAGATATATACATGCTGGTTATTGCAGGTCTTGATGATGTCTTTGTAGTTCCAGCATCCAAGATCCCAACGAAAAGAGAATTTTTGGTTTTCGCCTGGCCCACCTCAAGGCCAGAGTTATCTAAATGGCAAAAATATATCAATCGATATGACTTGATCGAAAAAGTGGCGAAACAGGAGACTAAAATGAGCGCAAGCACGGACGAGCACGATACGGACAAAATCTATTATTGCAGTGCCGGGAGTCACTATTGGCACTGGGCTTACACCCCGAACAATGGCGGCGAGTGGTACCCGTCAGAATTAGGCGATCCGTACAACACGGAGGAAGCTGAGACGTGGGACGCCGAAGATCAATATTGCGGCTGCAACGACTAATGGCCCGCCGGCGAAATATCGTACCGAAGGCGAAACAGGAGGATCAAAATGATTGACTATATTTCAATTTCATGGAACCACGAAGGCCCAGAACGCACAGACAATTCAGGCATGATATTTGTTCACAGGGGCAAGAGGGTTCAGAGCTATATTCTTTCAAAAAACAAGCCCCGCCGAACAAAGAGGGCGCTGCACCTTTTTAATTTGCTCCTGAAGCGGGCGCATGGGGTGACGGCATGAGTTACAACACAGGCAGGAGTGGCTGGAACCGGCGCGGGCCGTCGGCGCGTGACCAGATGGCCGCAACCATCGACTACCAGACGCAACTAAACAACGCTAACTCATTTCACTGGCGCATGGAGGCTTACGCAGCCATTGATGCCTGGGATCACTGCGGGGCGCCGGTCGAGTTGCTCAAGGCGTTTTGGGATTATTTCAGGGCGGCGATTGCTGACGGGGCGGGCAGTTACAAGATGTGGAAAGATACATTTGTCATTGCCCGCGAAACCTACGAGCGGAACACGGACATCAGCGCCGATGCACTGGCCCAGGCGTGCGGCATCCTGCCCGAGTGCAATTGCAAGCTCCCCGAGGAGCATTGCCCCGCGTGCGAACGGGCGGCGAGTGCATCGCTCGACGATATGGAGATGCCATTCTGATGGACCTTTATTGGGGCGACGAAGTAACCGTCAACGGCGAGCGCATCGCGGTACTGCTGTACTACGGCGGCGGCAAGTGGAAGTGCTCGGACGGCAAGTTTCACAATGAGAGAGAGTTTGAGGAGGCAGGCAATGAGAGAGATTATAGACGATATTCTGATAGCTATGTGGCCGGTGATACGCTGGATGCGTCGCGATTGGTGGATGTATCTTCTGAAACCCCGTTATTGGGGCCGGGAAGGCCCGTCGTGGATGGAAGTAATCAAATGTCGAATGAGTTCTCACCCAGAAGGTCCATTTTGGATTAATCCAAATGGGCTTGAGCCAGATATGCATTGTCGCAATTGCGGAGACGAACTTTAGGAGGCAGGCAATGAACAAATCAGAAACGATCAAGGAACTGGCGACGGCGCTAGTGAAATTCCAGGCGGAAGTGAAAGCGGCACCGTTCAATGCGAAGAATCCATTTCTCCAGAACAAATATGCTGACCTGGGCAGCATCATCGAGACGGCCCGCCCGGTGCTTGAGAAGCATGGCCTGAGCGTATCACAAATGGTTGAGGGTGACGGGGCAAGCATCGGCGTGACTACGATCCTGATGCACTCCAGTGGCGAGTGGCTGGAAAGCACCGTGTCGCTGCCTGTGGGCGACGAGAAGGGCAAATCTCAGGCACAGGTGGCCGGGTCCATCGTGTCTTACATGCGCCGCTACGCTCTGAGCGCAGCCCTGGGGATGTACACCGACGAGGACACGGACGGCAACAAGACGCAGCAGGCGGAGCGCAAAACGACCGAGAAACCGCCCGCGCATAACAAACCCGCCAACGGCAACGGGACTACACCGCCACCGATTGACCAGCCGAAAGTCAAGATACCGAAGAATGTCTCGCCCGCAGTCCGGGCGCTGATGGAAGAGGGCATATCGCCGACCGTGGCAGACGCCGCCGGTGTGCTGAATAAGCTCAACCTGGGCGGCGCACCGATTGACATGGTGAAGCAGTTGGGCGGCACCTATCGCCAGTGGCGGCTGAGCGGGAAAGACCCGGACAAAGCCGCAGAGTTGACGTTGAGCGGCGAAGCACCAACGGCATGACACATTCATGGGCCGGTAGCCGGGGTGCGCCGGCCCACCTGGAGGAACTAACATGATTACGAGAATTGCAGTCCACTGGTATTCAGGCAAAGTTGGCGGCGCTCTCTTTGTCAACAGAGACGAAGGCAAGCAACGATTTTACGACTTAACTAGCAACAATCCCCGCCGCACACTCCGTGCAATCCGAATGCTGAACGCCTTTATGAAGCGGGCGCATGGAGTGACCGCATGACCCCCCGCTTCCGCTTCGACCACACCCACACCCCCGGCGGACTGGTGGTCTACTACCATTTCGAGGTCATCGCCCCGGACGTTACCGACGATGAGCTGACCGAGGCCGCCCAGGATTGCCACGTCGGGCGGGCGACGTGCAGTGATGTGACCCGCTACCAGCTCGGTTACGGGCCGCAAATGGCAATGGTGCAATTATGGAGCTGACCCAAGCCATCGCCATTGCAGAAGAGATCCGCGCCGACATGGCCCCGTTCTGCAAGCGGGTGGAGATCGCCGGGAGCGTGCGCCGCAGGAAGGCCAACGTCCACGACATCGAGATCATAGCCGAGCCGCTGTTCAAGCCGATCCGTAATCTGTTTCAGGAGCCTGTGTTGTCCGCGTCGCTGCTTGACGACTACTTGAACTCCCTGATGTGGCAGCGCATCAAGGGCGGAAACAAGTACAAGCAATTCGCGCTCCCCCAGGGCATCAATTTGGATCTTTTTCTGGTCACCCCGCCAGCACATTGGGGCGTGCTGTTCGTAATTCGCACAGGGCCGGCTGACTTCTCGAAGTGGATCGTCACCCCGCGCAAGTATGGCGGTTGCCTGCCGAGCGACTGTAAAGTGGTGGATGGGGCGATCCTGCGCAGGGGTCGGGTAGTGGATCTGCCCGAAGAGATTGACTTCCTCGACCTGCTCGGCCTCGGATGGGTCGAGCCGTGGGAGCGCATGCCGGGAGTATTGTCACGCCGCATCTAACCAACAAATCCACGAGCCCTGGCCAGTCCGGGGCTTTTTAGTGTTTCATATTGGTACACTAAATCCGTAAATTGGCGCCTGCTACCTATTGACAATACATACAAAAGTATGTATAATAAATACAGGATAAAGAAATCAGACAGGAGCAAATGAGATGGCTAACTACCCGATAAGCAAGACACAGAAAATGGTACTCGAAGCACTCGGAATGACCGCCAAAGATTACACCGATGCAGACAAGAAATTCGCAGATATCGGTATCACAGTTCGCAGTATCCGCCAGGGCCGCACGAGCGTACCGGCGATCACGGTGACAGGCTTCGGTGGCGGCTGGACGGCAGACGGCGACGGCGAAAGCTGGAGCGGTGCCACAGTCAACCTGGATGCAGTTCGGCAGTGGATCGAGAAATGAGCAAGTCAACCCGCCGCAATTACCGATTTTCGGAAATGACAATCGAGCAACTTGAATTGCTTGCCAGGGAACACGGCACAAGCGAAACGAGCCTGATTGAAAATTTGATTGCAAAAGAGTATGGACGAATGGAGGAACCGATGAACGAGAACAACCAGCAAATTGTTATCCAGGCACCGGACAGCGGCGAGATACTACACAATGCAACCCGCACTGTGCGCAATGTCATGAACAACGGCGAGTACCAGACCGGCAGCGTCACGATCGACGGCCTGGAGTATCAGGTCACCCGCAAGCTGCCTGACCGCACCTGGTACGGATAACCATCCACCCACAACCGAATAGAAAAGCCCCGCCGGTGGCGAATAACCGGCAAGGAGAAAATCATGAAAGAGACAGAATTTTACTTGAACGGAAAACATTATCGTTTCGTGTACGATCCCGCAACCGACGATCCAAACGAAGGTGCGATGCTGACCTACGTCGGGAATGAGACCGGGAGACTGAGACCGTCGGAGGATGCAGAGCCCGAAGCCTGGGAAATCGCGAATAAAAACCTTGGTCTTAAATAGCCCCACCTTACCAAACCAACAGCCCCGCCGGTGGCGAATAACCGGCAAGGAGAAAATCTGATGGTGAAAATAAAGAGATTCGTATTTGCTTATATCGTATGGTTGACGAGAAACCATACACGGTTATCAAGCAAGGCGAAAATACACGAGTGGAGTATAAGACATTGGCAAAACGCCAATCAATTATGTGACGACAACTGATTCAATCCAACCTTTCCAAACTGAAAGCCCCCAACTCGGGGGCTTTTTGCATTCACGTTGACATTTCTCCAAATGTATTGTATATTCAGGTTGACGTATCGGCATGACAAAATTTCGCCGCCGGTACTTGCCCGCCTGCCGGGTCCCGATGTTCCCGAGTTGGGCGCATCGTTTTTTTATTTCGCACAGGAGAATCCCAATGCCAGACGTATCGCTTACCCCCGTAATTATCCAGACAGTAGCGGGCGCCGTGCTCTCACTGCTGTTTTCGTATGTGCCGGGCGTGCGCCTGTGGTTCGCGGCCCTGGGCACGAACGACCCCAACGACACAGGCGAGCGCAAGCGCCTGGTGATGCTCGGCTTCCTGGTCCTGGTGTGGGTCGCTATGATAGGCATCGACTATTTCCAGGTGCTTCCGCTCGGGCTGGCTTACGATCGTCAAGGATGGGCTGTGTCGGTGTGGGCGCTGGTCATGGCGGTAATGTCCAACCAGGGCGCCTATTCGATTACCCCGCAGGCTAAGGACGTGCGAGCCGCCAAACTGATGGACGCGGGAACAGCAGAGCCGCCTCAATGATTGACATACATTTCATCCAGGCGATAACGTTGGTCGAATCTGTTGTAGTGCTGATGCTGGCGATCAATATCATGATCATCTTGCCACGCTACCGCTGGATTTTCGTGCCATTTATCATCTGGATTTCCTATACGATCTTATTTTATGCACTCGTTTTCATTCGGGATAATGGCCATCCTCTCCCGCTCGATTTCACGCTTCTCTCAGCGATCCGCGGTCTACTGGCCATTTCACTAATTGGCGGAATTCTGGCAGGATTTCGGACAGGATACATCAGCATCAATGGGTCACGTCGCCTTGTGCAATGACCGAAACCGTAGTCATCACCCTTATCACTGTGGCCGGCACAATCATCGGCGGTTTGCTTGCGGGTTACTTTTCGGTAGTTAAGCTCAGGAATAAAAATAAGGTTGACTCAGATAAGGAAGCGGAGAATTTTCGCCTTAAGGTTCAAGAAATCGCCAACGAGATGATGGAAAGTATGCGGGTAGAAATTGCCAGATTGCGAGCAGAGGTTGATGCTGAACGCAACGCCCGGAAAACATCTGAGGAGCGAGCAGAGGCTGCCGAGAAACGCGCCGAAGAGGCCGAACAGCGTGCAATCACCGCCGAAAAGCGGGCGGTCGAGGCGTTCAGCAAGGCTGAAGAAATGACCGTGGAGCGTCAGAAGCGTGTCGCCAGGGTGGCTGAACTGGAGGTGGAAGTGCAGCGCATCCCGGGCTTAGTGGCCACGATTGAACAACTCACGGCGCGGCTAATTTTGGTCGAGAAGAAAACCGGGCCACTTAACTCAGGAGCGGTAGGATTATGACCGATTATTTCCAGGGAGCATCAGCCCTGGGCGCATGGGAGGAACAGAAGGCAATGGATGAATTGACCGGCAAGGGCATGTACATTTGGGTAGCAATTAACGCTGAGGGCGGCGACCCGGACAAGATCGCTGAGGTTGCATACCAGGCACGCTTGTCTCACGTCCTGATCAAAATAGCCGATGGGGTAGGTAATTACAACATTAGCGCCGATATCCCGGCGATTGTCGCGGCTCTGCGGGCAAAGGGCATTGGCGTTTGGGGTTGGCATTATGTGTATGGCTACTACCCCGAACGCGAGGCGGCTAAGGCCATTAACCGGATGACTGAGTTTGGCCTTGACGGGTATGTCATTGACGCGGAAAGTGAGTACAAGGGCCGAAATTCGTCGGTTGCCCCGTTCATGACCTACTTGCGCGCCGGCCTGACTTGCCCGATTGCGCTATCATCCTACCGCTACCCAAGCTATCACCCATCATTCCCCTGGAAGGAGTTTATAGCCCGCGTGGATCTCAACATGCCGCAGGTCTACTGGTTGCAGGCCAATAACCCCGCAGAACAGCTTGAGAAATCGTACAACGAATTCAAGGCGCTTTCGCCTAACCTGCCATTCATCCCGACTGGCGCGGCATGGAAGGCGGGCGATTGGCAGGCAACGCCCGCTAACGTGGTTGATTTCATGGACAAGGCGCGGGCGCTTGGGATTACAGCGGTCAACTTTTGGGACTGGCAGCATTGCCGCAAGGATTTGCCAGACACCTGGCAGGCAATAGCCGATTACGATTGGCCCACTGAGCAACCCGAACCCGAGCCGCTGACCATCGAGCAGCGGGTGACCTACCTGGAGAGCCTGCACGGGATTGTGCGATAGGAGGCGCTATGCCTGGATTGAGAAAGATGATCACGAAGGTCGCGCTGTTCGGGGGAGGGGCGAAACCTCCACCCGCTGAGTTTAGCGATGATTTTGCCCGCGCAGATGGGGCGGTTGCAAATGATTGGGTTGGAGCGACCTGGGAGATTGCATCTCATAAGATTATCAATACTCCTAATCTATCAGTAGATAAACTGACGGATGGAGGTTTTGAGAATTGGGACAGCGCAACAGATTTGACAAGCTGGGACGAAAATCTGGTCGGCGCGTCCACAATTAATCAAGAGAGCGTTGATATATACGCGGGAACTTATGCGGCTCGAATGGATATTGATGCAAGCCATAATCCGGCCCGATTAATTCAAGTGCTCAGCTATGAAAGCAATAAGAGATGGGTAGAGATTGAGGTTTATGCCAAGGCGACCGGCGCAGGCTATGTGTACGGACAGATCGCTAATATGGGATCATTCACAGGCTTGCCAGTCACCACAGATTATGCAAAATTAGCGATAACCGCAATGATGGGGGCTAATTCTGGTGCCAGGGGATTGTACTTTATGCCGTACTCTGGTCTGGCGTCGCAAGCCGTGTATTGGGATGCCGCCGTCTTGAAATGGTTGACCTCGGCAGAGCTTTTCCTGACAAGGCCTCAATATCCGACTGCTGATTATATTTTGGAGTTGACATTATCAGACGTATCAAGGGGCAGTAAGGCGGGGATCGTGTTCGCTCTTGATGATCCAAGTAACCCGCAGAATTATGCGGTTGCTCAGGTTGATGGCGGGGCGGTATCGCTTTGGGAGTTTGTGTCGGGCGCGAGATCAAGCGTGTTGATAGCAGATGGTAACCCAAAAACAACCGACCTTGTATCCGAAGGAGACAAATTAAAGATAGTCAAGAGTGGAACGAGCGTAAAAGTATATTACAACGATGTGGCAGTATCGACAGCTAAAACATTGAATGCCGCGCTGGAAAACAATAAATATGCAGGAGCATTCTCCACTAGAACCGGCAATCAATTTAGCGGATGGTCCGAAACCGTAAGTGTTGATGGAGGGGACGACTCGTTCCTTGATGCGTTTTTTCCGTGAGAGCGACGGTTATATATATCCGGTTGGCGATAGCGTCACGGCTGGAGGCACGGACGAAACAGGTGGTGGCGGCTATCCAATCATTTTGACTAATGATTTATCTGCTGAAACCAAAGCGTATTGGTCAGAGATCACACGTTATGCGGTTGGAGGTTATGCGGTTGCAGACATCAAAGCAGGTATTGACGCCGATTTGGCTGGAAAGTCTGGTACACCAACTGATGTATTAATTTTACTTGGCACAAACGATGTGACAGCCGAGCATGGATGGCCGATTGCGGAGGCGACCTGGAAGGCAGATTACAACTACATTCTGGACGCGATACACACGACATACAACAGCGCCAAAATATATCTTGGATACTGTTACCGATCTGGCTATTTGACAGAGCTTACCACGCTCGCGGGATGGATCAACGACATGCTTGCGGAGAGAGATTATTGCTATGCGGGCATAGATGCGTATGCGTTGTACGATGGACACCCCGAGTTACTATCTGACGGTCTGCATCCGAATTATGCCGGATTCGTTGTAATGGCGGCTGCGTGGAAAACAATACTCGGATACTGACCGCGCCCTGGAAACCATGACCGACATGAACCTACTCACCCACTCCTGGCCCCTCGACATGCACGACCCAATCGCCCTCGTGGAATGGCGCTTCGAGCGCGCCGAGCGCGACGACATCAAGATGTTACTCGCAACGCCGCTGTTAGCGACCAACGAGCGCCTGGCGGAGCTGCGCGAATGGCAGATCGAGGCGCACCAGGCGGGTGACTTCACCCTGGCGGGGTACTGGTACGAGGAGCTGGTGAATGAGCTGCGGAACATGGGGCTGGTGTGATGGGTGACATCAAAGCAGTAGAGGTCCGCGCAGAACTTCGCCAGATCAAGACGATGGCGGATGGCACAATTACAGTGGTGCTCAATTTGCCAGAGGATTGCATACCACAGGCAAAAGTGATGATGGATTGGATCAAGCAAGAACTTAGAGTAGTTTTGACCTGTTAGCAGGTGAATAATCAGGATGACAAGAGACGACAAAGGGCGATTTGTCAAAGGGAATAGTGGGAACCCGAACGGCAGACCGCCCAAAGAAAGAGAAGAACGCTATTACGAAATCACCATGACGGCTTGCACATATAAGGATTGGGGGGCAATCGTAAAGCGAGCGGTGCAAGATGCAAAGCGTGGTGATGCCGCCGCGCGTAAATGGTTGAGTGATTATTTGGTTGGAGCTCCTGACCAGAATGTGAACTTGAGAAGCAGCATTATTGTGAATTGGGATGCAGACAACGATAACGATTGAAGCCAAGCCGCACCCAGGACAAGCGGCAGTACACGACCACCCCGCACGTTTCAAGGTGCTTGCGGCTGGTCGTCGTTGGGGTAAGACACGCCTCGGTGTTCACGAATGCCTGGACGTTGCAGCCAATGGAGGCCGCGCCTGGTGGGTGGCCCCCAACTACAAGATGGGCGAGGTAGGTTGGCGACCATTACGCAGGATGGGCTCAAAAATTGGCGCTGAAGTTCGCAAGGTTGACCGTCAGATTATTCTACCGAATGGCGGCGATGTTACCGTAAGAAGCGCAGATGATCCCGACAGCTTGCGCGGTGAAGGCTTGGACCTGGTTGTTATGGATGAATGCGCATTTATCCAGGAAGCCGCCTGGACAGAGGCGCTGCGCCCCGCACTATCCGACCGTTTGGGAGGTGTGATATTCATCAGCACACCAAAGGGACGTAATTGGTTCTGGAGACTTTGGCAACGCGGCACGGGTGATGATCCCAATTGGAAATCGTGGCGCTTGCCAACCAGCGATAATCCATATATCGAGGCAAGTGAAATTGAGGCGGCGCGCTTGACATTGCCTGAGCTTACATTTGAGCAAGAGTATTTGGCCGTGTTCCTGGAGAATGAAGGGGCCGTGTTTCGCAATATCGGCGCTTGTGTAGGTGCGCCATTGATACCAGAACCGCATGAAGGTCACCGCATCGTGGCCGGCGTAGACTGGGCCAAACAGCAAGACTACACGGCGATTTCGATTGGCTGCGCTGATTGCCGGGTTGAGATTGCCAAAGATCGCTTTAATAAGATTGATTATCACTACCAATACAAGCGCCTGGCATCATTGTTTCACCAGTGGCATGTCGATAATGGGCTTATTGAGGTCAATTCAATCGGTGCGCCAGGCTTCGAGGCGTTGCAGCGCGAAGGCTTGCCGGTTATGGCATTTGATACTACCAGCAGTAGCAAACCACCATTGATTGAGAACTTGGCGCTTACGTTTGAGCGCGCTGAATGGCAATTTCAGGCTGATCCCATTTGGACAGGTGAACTAGAAGCATACGAACGCAAGGTCTCACCAATCACGGGGCGCAGCCAATATAGCGCGCCAGATGGTATGCATGATGATACGGTAATTGCACGAGCGTTGATGGTCAAGTGTGGATCAAGCGGCACAATTACAATGCCTAATCCATTCTACAACTAGGATAACGATATGAGCTTTTTTACAGACTTACGCGAAGCAGTCCGCAACCTGGCATTATTGGGCGACGTCCTCCAGGGCGAACGCCGCGCCCGCTTCGAGCGCGCAGCCACGGAGCGCGAGTATTACGAGGGCGATCACCGCCAACAACTCGTAGTAAAGCAGGGACAGGCGAACGACAACATCACCGCCAACTTTACAGGCCTTGTAGTGGATCGCGGCATTTCGATGCTCCTGGGCCAGGGCGTTACATTCGACCTGCCTGGCGACCCGGTGCGCACGAACGACCCGCAGACGGGCGTGGTTATCCAGGAGGATCAACCCAACCAGGCCTACATTGACGAGGTGTGGGAGGCCAACAAGCGCGACATTTTGCTGCACAAGCTGGCACAGTTTGGCGGGATGCATGGCACGCCCTACCTGCGCATCTATCCCGATGGGGTAGAGAGCCGCACGGAGGAGAATAAGCTGGTGCCGCGCCTCGTGCCGCTGGACCCGGCTTATATGGAAGTCATACCGATGCCAGAGGATATCGACACGGTGCTGATGTATCGCATGACGTTCTCAATCGTGGACGGGGCAGGGAAGCGCCGCAATCGTAAGGAGGAAGTCGAGCGCGTGCAGGTTGCGGTGGACGAGCAAGGTAACCCGACCAGCGAGCCCGACCAGATCGCCGGCATGATGGATAGTGGTTGGATGATCTCGAACTACATCAATGGCGAAAATGGGGGGTGGGAATTGATCAGTGAGGAGACGTGGCCTTACGAGTTCCCGCCCATTATCCACTGGCAGAACCTACCTCTGGCTGGCAGCGTTTACGGTAAGCCGGACGTTTCGCCAGACGTGATTGAGTTGCAGGACCGCATCAACTTTGTGGCCGGCAATATCAATCGCATCATTCGCTATCACGCCCACCCCAAGACCTGGGGCCGCATGTTCGGCAGCACGACACAAATGTCATGGGGCGCTGACGATATGATCATTTCTCAGTCGCCAGATGCCATGCTCGCCAATCTGGAGATGCAATCCGACCTCGTCTCATCGCGTGAGTTCCTGCACGACCTGCGCAAGTCGCTGTTCGACATCACCCGCACCGTGGACGTGGATAGCATCGCTGACAAGCTCGGAGCGTTGACTAATTTCGGCGTGCGGGTGCTGTTTATGGATGCGCTCGCTAAACTCCAGAGCAAGCAACAACTCTATGGCGAGGCGCTGAGCGAAGTCAACCACCGTCTGCTGGTGATCGCCGGCATCAACCCATCCGGCGGCGGAACGGTCGTCTGGCCTGACCCACTGCCAACCAGCGAGCAGGAGGATATTACCGGGCTGACGTTCGATCTGCAGAATGAGCTAGTTTCTAAAGAGACAGCATCAACGGCGCGCGGTTACGATTGGATAACCGAACGCAACAGGATTAACGCCGAAAAAGAAGAGCAGCAATCCCAAAGCGACAATATCGGAGCGTTGTTTTTACGCAATTTCGAGCGCGGTAATATCAACCGCGCACCCACCCTGAACAATCAGGAGCAAGGAGTACAAAATGGTTAAACGAGCACCAGCAGACGGCGGGTTCCCGCTATTATCATCCTACATCAGCGGCACGACTGCGGCCTGCGGCACAACGCCGACATCGATCACCGTTCCGCCAGGCGCTACCTCCGCATTGATCCATGCTGAGGGCGCGGCGGTCTATTGGGATGTCAACGGCACAGCGGCTGGCACGGCATCCCCGGGTTACGTCGCAGCGGACATGGTCGGGCTTGTCCCGGCGATTGACAACTTCTCAAAGTTGGCCGTGGTGGGCGTGTCCGGGTCGATTGCGCACATCGAGTTTTACGCCGACTAATTGAATGCCTGACCCGCTACTGACCACCGTCGAGCAGTACCGTGCCGCACTCGCCGCCCGTGAAGCGCAGGCATTCGGGCGTCTGGTTGACGCTTACCGGCGCGCCTATTCACGTGTTGCGACCGCCTTGGATGCGCTGCTCTTGCAGATTGGCGATAATCCACCTACCCGCGGCCAATTGGTGCGCATGGAACGCTACAAATCACTCGTGCGCCAGATAGCCGACGAATTGCAAGGATTTCAGTCGCTTACCGTGAACGAAGTCGAACTGGCGGCAGAGTTGGGTGTGCAGTTGGGCGTCAAGGATGCCCGCAACCTTCTCAGCGTGGCGGTGATTGGCGACGGGCGCATTGCTGCAGGCTTCAATGCGCTGCATGCGGAGGCAGTCAAGGAGCTGCTGGGGTTTCTCTCGCCAGAAGGCAAGCTCTACCAACGGCTACGGCTGATCGCACCGAACACTGCAAGCCTGGTGAGCGATGCGATTGTATCGGGCGTCACCCTGGGCTTCAACCCGCGCAAGACGGCCTCAATCGTGCGGGATGCATTCGGGAACGGGCTAACGGATGCACTGCGCCAGGTGCGCACGGTGCAGCTCTACTCCTACCGCGAAGCGAACCGAGCGACCTACATTGCGAACAGCGACGTTGTTAGTGGCTGGATCTGGCATGCCGAAATGGGGTCGCGCACCTGCATGAGCTGCGTCGCCCAGCATGGCACAATCCATCCGTTGAGCGAAACACTGAACGATCATTGGAATGGCAGATGCGCAATGGTCCCGCTTGTGCGTGGCTTCGAGCCTGTCATCAATGAGGGCGATGGGCGCCAGTGGTTCGAGCAGCAAAGTGAAGCCAGGCAGCGCGAGATGATGGGACCGGGCAAGTACGACGCATGGAAGGCCGGCAAGTTTGATTTCTCGCAGCTCACCACGCAGACAGATGACCGCGTTTACGGAACGATGCGCATCGAGCAGACATTACAGGCATTGGTAGGCGCATGATGGACTATCCGACAATCACCCAAAATCCAGAGACATTCCGTTGCAATTGTGCTATAGTAGAGAGCGGCGAGCGCGACCTGCCGCAGTGGTTCGTGGATTACATGATGCGCCGCAGGCAAGCGCTTATTATGGAATTGGGCGAGATTGAGGACATTTTACAATTGGAACGCAGCATCGTACCGCGGCGCAAAAGATAGACGCGACTGAGAACGATTATCCCTATCGTTAGTTGACGTTAAGCAATTATTCTGATAATATGAGTAAGCAGGGCTGGTGTGTTGAAATAACCCGGATGAGGCGCGAACACGTGATAACGCTAAAATCCAAAGACCACCCTTAACCAAATATTGCTACCGAGTTTACTCAGCGGCGAATCCATGCTAGTCAAGCGACTGGCGGCGGGTTCGCCGTTTTTCGTTATTAACCACCAGGAGGCGTGCCGAGATGGCAGACGAACAGCAAGCGACCGAGACGGTCGAAGAGGCAAGCGAGACGCAAGCCGAAACAGTCGAACAGGAAACGCAAGAAGAGTTCGACGCCGAACGTGCAATGGCGACCATCAAAAAGCTGAGACAGTTTGAGAAAGAAGCCAAGGCGCTAGAGAAGGAAAACGCAGCACTGAAAGCCGCAGAGCAGAAACGCAAGGAAGCCGAAATGTCGGAGATCGACCGGCTGAAAGCGCAGAACGAACGCACCGAAGCGGAATTGGAAAGGCTGCGCACCAATGACACCAAACGCCGTATCGCCTCAGAGGTCGGTCTACCTGACCTGCTGGCGCTGCGCATCCAGGGCGAAGATGAGGATGCCATGAAAACGGATGCGAAGAAATTGCTCGAAGCCATGCCCAAAGCCGTCAAGATCAAGGAGACGGGCGGTAATCCGGGCAGTGGGCTGATAGTCAAGGAGACGGACGAGGAGCGGCGGCGTAGATTATTCGGATAAGGAATAGACCATGCCTCAAATCAACACTTACAGCGATATCTCAAGTATCGCTCCCGATATCCAAGAGGATGCCATTTTTGCCCTGCGCGAAATGGGCACCATGCAATCTTTGGTGCGCACCTGGCGCGATGCCCGTGGCGCAAATCCGCGTGTCGGCTACCAGTACAACAAGACCAGCGCCCAGGACATCGGCGAATCGGATGACTTGACTTCAACCGCCTTCACCCCCTCGGAACTGGCAACGCTAACTCCAGGTGAAATCGGTGAGCAGTTCTTCGTCACCGATCTGCGCGCCGACAGCGAATCACCCGACGATATCCGCACAGACGGCGGACGTGAATTAGGATTGGCAGCCACCGATAAGGTCGAGACTGACTTGTTGGGTGAGCTTTCCAACCTGACTGGCGGGACCATCGGCGCAGCCGGAACCACAATCACCTGGGGCTATCTGGCCGCAGCCATCGCCCAAGCTCGCAATGCTAATAAATCCTTAGTTGTCCCGCTGGCATGCGTGATCCACGGCTACCAGTGGTCAGTGCTCGCAAAGACTGCCAGTATCGCAGGCGCAACCAGCGTAGCTCAGGCGCCCGGTGTAACTGAGGAAATGACTCGTCGGGGAGCGATATCACAGTTCATGGGCGTTACGATCTACCAGGTATTCGCAGCCGTAGACAGCGGCGACGATTTCACTGGCGGAGTTTTCCCCCGTGACGCCATTGCCATCGACTGGCGGCGTGCCATCCGGGTAGAACCGGAACGAGACGCCTCCCGGCGTGGAACCGAGTTCAATATGAGCGCCGTATACGCTCACGGCGTATGGCGCGCCACGCTCGGCATTCAATTCAAGTTCGACGCATCCGCGCCGACAGCCTAAGGAGCGTGTGACATGGCTTTTGATGTAAAGACTCTCTCGATTTCGATCCCCGATCCGGGTGGGGATAACAAGCAGCTTTTCGTTCTCCAGGCGCCAACTGATGCCCACGGCGGAGGCCTGCGAATCCTGGAAGCCAGCGCGAGCAACGGCGCGACCATGAATGCCGGCACATCGTTCTCCCTGGCTCTGCATAAATACTCAAGCGCTGGAACGCCAGCCGTGAACGGCACGATTGCCGCAGCCATCGGCGGCACCGCTGCGACCTACTGGACAATCAAGATCCCGCAGGATTTCACCATTGACGACGATTACGCATTCCTCGATGCTGGCGAATGGCTGGTCGTTGACTATCAGGAGGACGGATCAGGCAACCCGACCGCCTGCTTCTTGACTTTGAGCTATTTGGTCGGCAAGTGAGTGAGTTAGGGAGCGAGGAGGCCTCCTCTTCTCGCTCCCTGCTCTGAAAGCGCGGACGGAGGCGCGCTGACATGGATACCAACAACACCGCAAAGCACCTTAATAACCCAGGCGGCAAGCAATGAGAATCCTTTGGCTCTCTAATGCGCCCTGGGCGGCGACCGGATACGGAAACCAGACCAGGCTATTTGCCCCGCGTATCCGCGATCTAGGGCACGACATGGCCATCTCAGCATTCTATGGGCTGGAAGGTGGCACACTCAACGCCGACGGCATCCCCGTGTTTCCGAAGGGTCGCCACGATTATGGGCAGGACATCGCCGGCAAACATGCGATCAACTTCAATGCCGACATCATTATCTCGTTGATGGATTCGTGGGTATGCAACGCCGACGAGCTGCAGAAGGGCGCACCCTGGGTGCCGTGGTTCCCGATTGATATGGAGCCGCTGCCGCCACCGGTCAAGCGCCAGGTGGAGAAGGCGTATAAACGCATCGTGTTCTCCAGGTTCGGGGAGCGGATGGTGAACGAGGCCGGGCTGGACTGCTACTACGTCCCGCATGGCGTGGACACCAACGTATTTCGCCCCATCGACCGCCAGGCAGCCCGCAAGAAGTTCAACCTGCCCGAAGATAAGTTCATCATCGGCATGGTTGCGGCCAATAAGGGCTACCCGCCACGCAAAGCGTTCTTCCAGCACATCGAAGCCTTTGTGGAGCTGCACAAGCGCCACCCCGACACGCTGCTTTACCTGCACACGCAGGTGGGCGGCGCTGGCGACAATATCGAGGTCAATCTGGATGAGTTCTGCCAGTATCACGGCCTGACCACGATCGACGACGTGCGCTTTCCAAATCCATATCAGTTGTGGATGGGCTTCCCGGATCCGGCAATGGTTGAGCTCTACAACGCCATGGACGTTCACGCCCTGGTGAGCATGGGCGAAGGGTTCGGTATTCCGACCCTGGAGGCGCAAGCCTGCGGGACGCCGGTTATCCTGGGTGATTGGACGGCATCGAGTGAGTTGTGCTTCTCTGGCTGGAAGGTCGCCAAAGAGGATGCAATCCCCACCTGGACGCCGCTTGCCGCTTACCAGTACACTCCCACGACTGGCGCAATCCTGGAGCGCATGGAGGTGGCGTATCGGGCATGGGGCAACGAGAACTACCGCAAGGCGGCACGCAAAGGCGCGCTCAAATATGACGCCGATAAAGTCGCTGAGAAATACTGGCGCCCAGTGTTGGCTGACATCGCAGAGACGCTTGAGGCAGAGAAGGTGCCCGCATGATTGATATTATCCGCAACGCCACAAAGAAGCAACTGCGCGACCAACCCTGGCTCGAGGATGCGATTTGCCAGCTCGGATTGGGCAGGCGCCCGACCGAGATCCCCGCCAACATGCAGCATTATTGCGGCGGGCTGTACATCTGGCAATACCCGATCCAGTTAGCGCCCTATCTGATCGAACTCTCGAAGCGCAAGATAATGTCTTACGCCGAAATTGGACTGTTTCAAGGTGGAACGTTTATCCTGACGGTCGAGTATCTTAGCCGCTTCAATCCGCTCGCCGTCGCACTCGGAATTGATAAGGAGATCCTGCCCGAAGTGCGGGCCTACGCAGACAGCAACCCGATTGTGCATCTCGTGGAAGGCATGAGTGACAGCGATGAGGTGAGAGATGCCATTGCAAAACTGAAGCCGGATCTCGTTTTCATCGACGCCGACCACAAGGAGGATGCCTGCCGCAAGGATTATGAGACAGTGCGCCCGCACGCCAAATACATCGGCTTCCACGATCTGGTGGAATGGACCTGCCCTGGCGTGGCGCAGGTTTGGCGAGACGTGAGCGGCAAGAAGTATGAATACATCAAGCAATATGACGGCATCGCACAATATACCTACGGCATCGGGTTAGTCGAGAATGATTACAAGGCAACAGGCATTTGATGACCAAAACGACCTTGATGCACTCTGTAAAGACCACAGTCAGGCTACTAGCGAGAGATTTGAACCGGCGGCCTGGTATGGCAACAGCATGGCGCTCCGCGAATATGCCAGCATCAGGGAACCGCTCGACTATGTTGTCCCGCATGGAATTGCCTTGCACTCATGGATCTGGAAGAATGAAATCGACGCTGGTTTGCCCGCCTACATCTACCAGACCAATCGCCTGCCGCTCTACCGCCAGCGTTTCAGCAAAGTTATTCACGGCGCGGCCCCATTCCTTTATGCGCTGGCTCTGGTTGGTGATCCGCCAACTGAGCGGCGCGGAACGATCTTCTTTCCAGCGCATTCGACGCACCACGCACGGGTCAACATGGACATTGACGCCCTGGCTGATAAAGCCGCCAATCTCCCCGCAGAGTTTCAGCCTGTTGCAGTCTGTATATACTGGCGCGGCCATCTGCTCGGAGATGACCAACCCTACAAGCGCAGCGGCTTACGCATCGTCTCAGCCGGCCACATGTTCGATGAACAATTCGCCTACCGCCTCGCCTACCTGCTCCAGGCGCACAAGTACGCTGCATCCAACGACATCGGCACGCAACTATTTTTCAGCGTGGCGGCTGGGTGCTCGTTCTTCCACATTCCGCACGAGTTCGGCTTTAGCGGGCCACGGGAGGACTTCGTGAACGACGCAGTTGTAAGCAAACCTCCTGAGATGATGACCTACTTCGAGCAGCTATTCTCAGAGCGGCGCGAGCGCATGACCACTGAGCAAATCGGGGTGGTGGATGAATATATTAGCCGCAGCCAATTCAAAGCGCCTGATGCGCTGCGGAGAGAGTTGAAGCGATGAACGTGCTGACCGCTATCCCAGTCAAGTCAACGCTCAATAAGCGGCTGCGCGAACGTCTTTATACCAATGTCGCATGGTTCGAGGGCGTTGTCGCGATGCACGAAAACACGCCGCAGGAGACACCCGTGCGCAGCCGCAGCGATTACGTGCTGATCAGGAGCCGTAATCTGGCGAATGCCAGGAACGAACTGCTGGGCGCCTACCTGAAACCCGAACACACGCACGTGTTGTGGATTGACGCCGATGTGGTGGAGTTCCCGTCCAATCTGGCGCAGCAGTTGTTATCTATCAGCGATCACGATATCGTCGCCCCGATGCTGCTGATCGAAGGCACAGACCGTTATTACGACACCTACACTCACGTCGAGATTGGCAACCGTCCAGCCCAGGCAGAAGCGCCTTATTTTTACAGCGAAGCCGACCCGGTGCGTATGGACTGTGTTGGTGGATGCTACATCATCCCGGCGGAGATATTCAAGACGCAAAGGTACGAACCGTGGGGCGGTCTGGGCATGGAGCATCACGTGCTTATGGAAAACGCCCGCCGCCAGGGTTACATTGTCTACGTTACCCGGAAAGTCAAGGTCTATCACGCCAACCTGCCGCTTTGGGGCGAGGAGTTCCATTGATGCACACCCACGACTGGAAGTACAGCAAGGTTGACAGATGCTGGCGCTGCGCTTGTGGTGCGACAATCACGGAACGTGAATATAAGCACGCCTACAGCCAGCACGGGAATATGGACGTTGACCCCAAGGCCGGGCTCGACAAGCTGGCGAAGGAAGGCGCTAAGTGACCCGCATCCTATGGATCGGAGGCAGCCACCCGCGCCATTTATACTTCGCCAACCGCCTCAATGACGAGTTCGGGCTAGTCGGTGCGCTGGTTGAGATGCGCGAGAATATCCTGCCCGAGCCGCCCGCCGGGCTTCCGAAGATCGACCGCCAGAATTGGGACAGGCACTTCACCAACCGCCGCAATAAGGAAGAGGAGTATTTCGACACTCAACGCCTTCCTTATTGCAACGTCAAGCAAGTGGAGCATGGCAGCTTGAACAGCACGGCCAGCGTGGAGTTCGTGAACGAAGTTCAGCCCGGCCTGGTGATGATTTTCGGCTGCGGGATGATCCACGGGGCGCTCAAGAACGTGCTGCCGGTTGCGGTCAATATGCACCTGGGATTATCGCCGCGCTACCGTGGAGCTGCTACGTTATTCTGGCCGTTCTACTTCCTTGAGCCGCAATGGGCGGGCGTGACATTCCACAAGATCGTAGATGAGCCGGACGCCGGCGAGATCATCCACCAGTGCAGGCCAGCGCTCAAGCGTGGCGACACGATCCACGAGGTTGCCTGCCGTGCGGTGCTTACGGCAACTTTCGCTGCCGCTCAACTATTGCGCTGCTTTGGAAGCTGGCAGACGTGGAAGCAGAAGGCAACCGGCAAGAATTTCAAGGCTGGCGACTTCAAGCCACAGCATTTGCGCATGATCTATAACGTTTATCAGGATGATATTGTGCGCGCTTATCTGGATGGCGAATTGCCTGGAAGCGAGCCGAAACTGAGGTCACAATATGGCTAGATCGGGAATGGACAACCTTATTGCCCAACTGCGCGCCTTCACCAACGCTGGCACCGCAGATTATACGATTTCGACTGTCACCTACTGGACGGATGATCAACTCCAGATCGTGTTGGACCGCCACCGCAATGATGTTTACCGCGAGATGCTTTTCAGTACGCCGCGCTACACCGGCGGCGGCAGCGTTGAATATCTCGATTATTACACCCGCCACACCAACCTGGAAAGCGGCACGGCTTATTTCTGGCTGGAGGATGGCGCGGGCTCGAATGTTGGCACGTCCATTTACTCGGTCGATTACGCTAACGGGCGGATCACCTTCACCCAGGACACCGGCGGCAGTACGTATTACCTGACCGGGCGCGAGTATGACCTGAACGGCGCGGCTGCGGATGTGTGGAAGCAGAAGATCGGACAGATCGCAATGACATCCTTTGATTGGGCCTCCGATAACATGAAGGTCAGCCGTTCGCAGGCCGTCCAGCAGGCGCAATTTATGGCGAATTATTACCAGCAAATGGCCTGGCCAACGATTGTGACCATGACCCGTAGCGACGTGAATGTCAGCGGAGAACGCCATGATGTTGACTAGCGCCGAGCTCACCCAAATGCGGGCCGACGTTGCAGAGATGTTGCCCGATACCTGCAACCTGCTGACCGTGACGCGCACAAGCGACGGTCAGGGCGGGATTACGGACACCTGGGGAACGGCTACTACTGGCGTGGCTTGCAGGCTGGATCCATTACGCGGGCGCGAGAGCGTCCAGGGCGCGGCGCTCCAGGCGCAATATTCATACATCCTGACACTACCCTATGACACCACGATCACCAACGCTTACCGCGTGGAGATCGGCACGGCTGTTTATGATGTGAAGGCCGTTGACCAGGGCAAGAGTTGGGCCGTCTCGATGCGGGCCTTTGTGGAGCGAGTATGAGCATCGGTAGCATTCGACTTGATACGAAGATGTTAGACCGGATCGCGCAGAGCCTTGATCGCAATACTGATCAGGTGCTAGAGAGCGCCGCTTATCAGGTGGAGGCTGAGGCGAAAGCCAGGGCGCCGGTTGACACAGGCGCTCTCAAAGGCAGCATCCACACCGAGAAGAAGAAGCCCGGTCTGTATTGGGTGGCTGACGGCGTGGAATACGGCATTTACCAGGAGTTGGGAACGCACAAGATGAGAGCGCAGCCTTTCATGGTCCCGGCGGTTGAAAAAGTTGGCCGCTACATTTATGAGATGTGGGGGAGGCTGTTCAAGTGAGCGACTATTTTGGTGCGATGGGCACGGCTCTTTACTCGACACTCTCAGGGGGAACGGCGCTTATCTCTGAGTTGGGCGGTACTGCGATCTACAGCGAGCAGGCGCCAGATAACGCCACGCTGCCTTATGTCGTGTTCAACCACCAGGGCGGCGGGCTTGAGAACATCGTGCACGACAATCTGCGCAACGACATCTGGTTTGTGCGCGGCTACGCAGCCACACGCGCCCAGGCTAACCGCATCGATGGCAATTGCCAGGATTTGCTGCACAAAAAGAAATTGACGATCACGGGTTACACAAACTTTTGGACGGTTCGAGAGGATGACGTTTCTCTCGTTGAAACTCCGCCAGACGAACAAAGAGTTTATATGGCGGGTGGATTTTATCGCATACGAATAACAGGAGCTTGATCATGGCAGATAAAGAATTTGCTGGTTCTGCGTTATACCTCGCCTGGGTGTATTCTGGCGGGACGGTCACACTTCAAGGTGATTTCCGTAATTTCAGTTGGGCGCCGACCCTAAACTTCATCGATGCCACCGCCGGTGCGGACACCTTCGAGCATTTGCTGCCCAGCTTTGGAACTGGTGCAGACATTCCGGTCGAGATGGTCGCACAGTCGGACGGCACCGCATTGGCAACAGCTCTGGCCCGCCAGACACAAGGAACGTTGCTCTATGGTCCCGCTGGCACGGCTGACAATGCCATTGCTTACAAGATCCCGGCCTATTCGCAGGGTCCGCAGTGGTCGCAGCCCTATGCTGATGTGGTGATGATGAACTGCAATTTTCGGCAGTACGCGGTTGAAGTACAGAGCCACTGGACATCTGGCGCGGTTGCATAACAGCTAAATAGCGAAGGAGGCGCACATGGATGAAGAAAAGAAGCAACCGGACTTGGTGCTATCGGACGGTCGCGAGATCAATTTCGACCTGCGCAAAATCACAATTGGCGAATACCGCAACCTGTTCAAGCCAGAGACGAATGTCGAGGATGAGGACGCGCTGATGTGCCGGGTGTCCGGGCTACAACCCGAAGAATATATGGGATTGTCCTACTATGATTTCAATCGTTTTTGGTCCGCATTCCACAAGAAACGCCGTGAGCCGATTGACCCAAACTGAGCCGGCGGGCGTTCTTCGTCTATAAGTTTGGCAAGGACGAGGATGGAAGCGTCCCGCTGGAAATAATCAAATGGAGTATCATCGAGCGTTTTCACTGGACGGTTGCCGATTGGGAGGCGCTATCTGTGCATGATCTGGATGAACTAATGTCGATAGATGACGGCCGACGAAAGGCGAAGGCTAAATAATGCCAACTAAGGTCGCATCACTTTACGCCGAGATCGGAGCCGATACCTCGGGATTGCAGAAGGGCGTCACTCAATCGAAGTCCAGCCTGCAACAGCTTAAGCAATCTGTCACACAGGGTAACCAACCGCTGCGCGATATGAAGGCCATCCTGGGTGAGGTCGCCGTAGCTGGCGGCGTCGTGACCGGTGCGGTGCTCGTGATGAAGAAGGCGTTTGACTTTGCCAAGGAGGGTGCGCAGCTCGAGTACACCAAAGAGCGCTTCGACCGCCTGGCGGCAAGCATCGGCACGACCGGCGACGCGCTGATGATCGACCTCAAGACCGCCACGCATGACACGCGCTCGGAAATGGAGCTGATGGCTTCGGCGTCGGACATGATGGCACTCGGGCTGGCAAAATCGCAGGCCGAGGCGGTGCGGCTGGCGAAGGTCGCCGGCGGGCTGAACATGAACATGAATCAGCTCGTGTTGACGCTGACCAACCAGACCACCATGCGTTTCGATGCCCTGGGCGTGAGCGTGGATGGCTTCAAAGAGAAAGTGGAAAGCCTCAAGAAGTCAGGCATGGACGCCAACGCCGCATTCAAAGAGGCTTTCTTGCAGCAGGCGGAAGAGCAGCTCAAGCGAGTGGGCGACATCTCAGAGACAGATGCCGGGAAGCTGATGCGCCTGGAGGCGACATTTGCAAACCTGGGCAACACCGTCAAGATGAAATTCGCCCCGCCGATTGTTGACGCCGCAGATGCTCTCAATACACTGCTGACGTGGAATGAAAAGGTTACGTCGGCATTCGAGGCACATAACACAGAGATACGCAAAACTGCCGATAGTTATGATGATTATGTTAGCGAAATGCTGCGCGCTGCGGTCGCTGGAAATCTAACAAACAAAGAGCACGCCGAAGCCATCAAGATTATGCGTGACCGAGGCGACGCAGTCGACGAATTGCTCCAGGAGCTCGGTATCCTGACACAAGCTGAGGTTGAGCGTCTCAATTTATCCGACAAGATGGTCGCCGGCGACATGGAATTGGCGCAGCGCCTAAAACAAGTCGGTTATGCAATGGATGGGGCCGCACTATCCGCGGAGCAAATGGCGGACGCAGAGAAGAAGGCGGCCGCGGTCCAGGAAATTCTCAAGGGGGAGCTATCCAGCCTGGATCAATTGATTGGTGGGCGGCTCGGTTCTGAGTTCGACAGCTTCAAGCAGAAGCAAGGAGATTTGTCCGATCAGACAATGGAGTTGAAGAATAAGATTGCCGAGCTTGGCGGCACCGAATACATGACCGCAGACCAATCAGCGCAGGTAGAAGCGTTGCAAGGAAAACTCAACGGAGTTGTAGGTCGCATCAACGACTTGAACGATAAGCTGAAATCTGGCGACTTTGGAAAGAACAAGGCTAAGGCCGCAAAAGTCGAGGTTGATAGCCTGGAGCAGCAGGCTTATAAGTTGGAGTTGCAAATCAAGAAATTGGGAGGATCGCCATACTCAACACCTGAGCAGCGCCAACAGCTTGAGGACGCCAGAAAACAGTTAATGGATGTCAACCAAGCAATTAAAGACAACGCCGCCGCCCACGAGGATGCAACCCGTCGCATTCTGTTCAGTCTGATTGAACAACGCGCCGCCCAGGATGGTTTGACGCAAAACGAAGTCGAAAGCCTGACAACCATCGCCGAACAATGGGGATTGGTCGATCAAAAGACAGCCGCGGCAACCAGAGAGATCAACAAAAATATAGGCAGCCTCGATACCGCTACACCCGATGAACTATTGAAGATATTAGAGAAGATTTTCGGCTTGCCTTCCTCGAAAGAGTTTCACTTCAAGATTACGACAAGCGAGACGAAGATACAACAAATCCTGAACCCAACAGGTGACGTAAAAGGACAGAAGCCAGAACCCCGCGCCGCCGGCGGCGGCGCTCGGGCATTCCATCCCTATATTGTGGGCGAGCATGGCCCGGAATGGTTCGTGCCCAATACAAACGGGCAGATTTTCCCGCACGGCACCACGCCAGGAGGTAACGGCTATACTTACAATGATTATTCAACCACCGTCAACCAGAACCCCGCCGCCGCAGCCATGAACGCCAACCTGATCCGCATGAAGAAACGCGAGCGCTTCAACTCTCTAATGGGGGTGGGCTAATGGCAGTCGTTCACCGCATCGCAAATTATGAACAAACCACGACCTATGATTTCCTGACGGCTGTACTCAAGCCGATGGCTGGCGGCTGGATGTCATCACTCGATTCCGATGGTCGGGTAGTCGAGACAATGCAGCTTGTTGCCAGAGATGCAACCGATGGCACGATCATTGCCGCGGTAAATGCAATCTCAGAACTCGCCGAAGCGGTCAATTTATTCTTCGATTCGCCGTTCCAAAAGTCATCCATCTGGTATGAGTACAGCGCCACAGCCGAGACAACCAAGCGCGCCCTGATTTACAATATTCAGATTATGGCGGTATCTAACCAGGATTATCTGCCCACCCTCGGAAAGAGTGGCGCGTACTATTCGCTGATCATCACGCACTCATCAGCCTGGGAGGACGTGAGCGCATCGACCGCCTGGGTCAAGGCGGGCACAAACTGCTTTGGCGGCACCGAGACGATTAGCGCCATCAAGGGCAACCTGCCAGCGCGCCTGAACTACTTCTCACTCACCGCCATCGATGCTGCCGTTGGCCCGATTGTGCGCTCGTGGATTGGCATCCGACCGACGCGTTACGGCATTTCATCCTTCGAGCCGGTGTGGGAACTGGAGGACGCAGCCGGTGGAACTGACGCGGCAGTAGCAACCCAGACGGGGGCCAGCCCGAGCGGGTCGGTTGCGGACAACGCGATGTCTTGCAGCTTCGCCACACAGACCGGATTGCGCACACGTGCTACCATAAAGATCGCTGACGTGATTGGTGACACCAACTACACCCATTTTATCGGGTCGTATGTCGTGCTGTTGCGCTACAAGCTCAGCGCCTCGGGTGTGGTCGGGCTACAGCTTGCCAGCGGTTTCGAGAATGACAGCGTTAAGGCTGCGCAGGAAGAAAAGTTTGTCACCGCCACAAGTTGGCGGCTGGTTGAGCTCGGAGAGGTGAACATCCCGCCGTTCGCCTACCGGAGCAATTGGTACAGCGATGCATCAATCGCTGATTTCGCCCTGGCAGTCAAGGCGGAGCGCATCAGCGGGACACCGACGATTTATCTTGACGCCCTGGTACTTATCCCGTCCGAGCATTACGCCGCCAGCTCAAACGGCAATATATTCTATGTCGCATCTCCAGAAGAATTTGGGCAGGTGCGCTATTGGGTCAACGAAGAAGGCGAAGGCACCGGATTCAGCCGCTACGAATTGACCGGCAGTGGGGCGACCGGAGTGAACTCCACCTTGGATTATGTCATGCGCAATTGGGAGGTGCCCATCGAGGGTGGGCTCGTGGTGATTGCAGGCGAACGCTCGGCTTCGCACGATCTGGATGACGAATTGACGCTCGGGGCGCTCTGGTATCTACGCCACCGCGTACACCGTGAGGCGTGATGGTTGACTCACCTTACACACTCAATCTATATGCCCCAATCCTGCAAGGCTCAGCAAAGTACGAGGACATCACCAAAATCGCCATAGACTGGCGGCGTTCTATTCGTTTACAGGGCGGTTATTGGCTGGGATCGTTTCAGGTATTCGGGCCAAGCCAAAATGATTATGCCGCAAACCTAAGCTATCTGCAAACCTGGTTCTATCAACACCGCATGGCGCATGTCGTCGAAACGTCTGGCAGCGGCGTTACCTGGGAGGGTTTCATCAATGAAATGGACTTAGACGATACCCCAGAAAACCCTTACTTGAGCGTCGAATGCGCCGGCTATGTCTTTACGGCCCAAGACCCATTTGTCACCGCCGGGGATAGCACCATGGCGAACGCCTCAGCCTGGATCAACTCGATTGTCACGACCGACCTGGCGGAGTTCTTGAGCGTTGGCCTGATCCGCACCAATACCTTGCAGGTGAAGCAGGAGGCCAATATCAATCAACGCTGCTGGGATGAGATAATCAAGGTACTGAAATTGGGCGACGCCTCGGGCAACCCATGGCGCTTTTACGTCGGACCCGACCGCAAAGTCTATTACGAGCAAGTGGATACCACCCCGCGCTACTACGCCCGCGGCGGCATCAAACGCCGCTGGTCGCGGCTGGCCATGTGGAACTCGGTAGGCGGGCAGTACACCGATACGGCCGGCGAGCAGCACGAGATCGCGATTTCCACTAACCCGCAATCCATCGCCAACTACGGTACACGCCAGGAACGACTGTCGGCGGATTACGTGGACAGCGATGGCGCGAACGCTTACCGCGACACTTACCTAAACGAGAACGCCTGGCCCTGGGCGCGGGCAGTCGGCAGTCGTCAGGACATCAAGCTCTATAACGTGATCGGTGCCAAGATGGGCATCGGCTCGCAGGCGGTCAACCAGTGGCAGATCATTCCATCCGTGGTGCGTGACCTCGCTTATCCGGTCGGCGGCCAGCAGTATCTCGCCTACCTGGACGATGTGCGGGATTTCGTGGTGGATGAAGTGGAAGCCTCGGCGGATGGCATCAGTCTGCGAACAACCCTATTTGATGACGCCGACCTGATCGAGGCTCAGGACGAATACCAGGCGGAATTGGCGCGTAAAGCGGAAGAGGAGAAGCGCAGGAAATGAGACAACTCGGCGGCGCGCCCGTAAGCGCAGACGCGGCGAGACTCAACCCGCTAATTACCCACGAGTTTCGGATGAAGCGCGCCGTGGATGCGGCCGACACGCAGATTATCGCCAACAAACTGCCCAAGGGCACTTACGCTGGTGAGAAATGGATTGCGCTTGTGGATCCCGCGACCCCGACGCATACCGAAATCCGCAAGGCTGAAACACTGACCGCTGGAAATATCGTCGGGTTTACAACCGCACTCGCTTATGCTCATGCAGAGGGTGATCCGGTCGTCTGGATGGAATTTCCAACCGCGAACGTGAACCTATTTGGTCCGGTATTTACTACGGCTTTACAGGCTGCACTCGCACAGGTCAGCGGCGATCTGGTAACAGTGGTTGTCCCTGATGGTTCTTATTCACTCAGCACGCAGATAGCCTTGCTGGATGGCACCTATCTCATGGCCGCCAACCGCGGCGCTACCATAACGATGGCTGCCGGTGCTGGCTTCAATGCGGCGCTGATCCAGGGAAAATCAAACGTCACCATTGATGGGATCAGGCTGGACGGCAATAAGGCGAATGTGACCGGCAACGCCTCGGGGATACAATTGCACTCCTCGTCAAGCGTCACGATCCGCAACAGCTCGATCAACAATTTCACCAACTGCGGAATCATCGGGTCCAACACGCTCAGTAATATTCGTATCGAGAATTGCCGTCTGACCGATAACGGGCTATACGGTGAAGGAACCTCCATCAAGGGCATTTTCCTGTATGGTAGCATGGATAATATTCACATCCTTGACAACATTATTGACAACGGCGAGCTAGACGATACATACGGCATCCAAATCTCAACCGGTGGGGTCGCCAACGTTTACAATGTGTTTATCAAGAATAACCGGGTGCTGGACAATGACCGCATCGGCATTTATCTGAGCGGGGATGGGACTTACTTCATAGATCGGGCGACCGTCGAGGGGAATATCTCAACCGGCAACCGCGACAATATCCTGATGGCCTACTGCCGCTACAGCGCTTGTGTTGGGAATGTGGCCTACGCATCGAACGACGATATGGATGGGGTAGGCGGCGATGGGATTGTCATTCAGGACAGCGACTTCGTGACCATCAGCGGCAACAACGCCGCCCACAACCACGCGCGTGGGATACTCTTGCAGGACAGCAACCGCTGTACAGTGGTCGGCAATACGGTCTACCGCAACAATGAAGGAGCCGCTGCGACTGTGGCGGGCATTTCGATTTACAGAACTGCGGCAGGTAAAACAGCCAATTATAATTTGATCGAGGGGAATATCTCGGCTGACACCGCCACTGCCCAGCAGATTTACGGGATTGATGAAGTTGGGACGGGCGGCGATAACCCGGATCACAACATGATAATCGGCAACGTGGTGGTTGGCAATGCGACGGCAGGCGTCGTGAAGTTGGGTGCCAATACGATTGTCAGGCAGAACCAGGGCCACGCGACCGAGGCGAGCGGATCGGCGGTTATGCTGTCCGCCAACACATCGGTCACGGTCACGCACGGGCTGAATATAACGCCCGCAATCAATGACATCATCGTTGGATTTGGCGGCAACGGGGGAAGCATGACAAAGCTGTGGGTATCGAATATCACATCAACGCAGTTTGACATCAACGCAGACGCGGCACCTGGCGCGAACCGCACCGTCATCTGGCAGGCGCATGTTTTGTAACCACTGGCAATTAGAACACCGGCACTACCAATAGTTTGCCGTGACCTGGATAGAGTATGAGCAATGGAATTTCTCACTCATCGCCTTCGCCCATTCCTCGAGGGCGTTTTTCTGTTTTTCGAGATCGGCCCAGGTGATAACCTCTCCGTATCCATAGGTGACCATATCAAGAAAAACAAGATCGCCCTCGTCTGCGGAAATTTGATAACCTTCATCATAATCGCTTTCCATAATGATGCGAAAATATTCTTTCTCACCAATCTTGAGATTATCAATTTCCGAGTCTTTTACGTCATTGCCGGCCAATATTTCACGCATTGTTTTGCGTGACAAATCATCAGGCTTGAGTACAGCCATCAATATTGCATTAGGGTGTGTTGACATTACTTCCTCCACTTTTGTTCTTGACAACGACAGGCAAATAGAACACCGGCGGCGCGCCCGAGTACACGGCAATCATCTCCGCCCCAGGCGCATCGACCGTCACGTGGAAGGTGCGCAGCCCCGAGACGGTCACGCCATCGCGCTCGCCGTTGGCGGTTGTGGTGTAGTATTCACCGTCACGCAGCACGGACACCTGGCAGATGACGCCTACCGCCACGGGGTAATCGAATGTCGCATCGTAGGACCAGGCGCGGAACACGCAGCCCTCGGGTGCGGGCGGCGGCTGGATGACGAGCAGGAGCATGATGAGGAGCAGGCGGGTCATTCTATCTCCTGTTTCGCTACGGAAATCAATTGACCAGATCCCATAACTCCATTACCTCTCAAAATCTTGGCGGCATAATTCAGGAAATGTGCATAATCATCTAAGGCGTCGGCTTTCTCTTGGCTCGATAAATCTGGCCTCGCGATTAGCTCCCACATTGGACGCCAAGGCATATATTCACTATCCGGTTTCTTTATTGCGCTCATTCATTCCCTTCCTTTGGGTAATCAATATCATCCAATCTGTATGTGCGGGAGAGCTTCGGTCGATGATTGCGGCACCCGAATCTCTTTTTTCCGTAAGGCTTCCACTGCGCCCACAATACCCCGTCGCTGGCAGGCATGGGCTCAATCTCGATAATGTCTTGCTCACTATAATATGCCGCCTCTCCGCATTCGTCGCATTTCGGTATGTCGGTCATTCATTCCCTTCCTTCATCACAATCGCCAGCAGCATCAGCGCATCCTGCCACAGCCGCTTGTAGCTTGGCCGTAATTCAGCTAGTTGAACTTTCGTGCGGATACAAAACCTTCGGGCCGCCGATTAAACTTTCTTGATCCGTCCAAATTGCTACGTTTCCTTTCCAATTCGGTTTTGTCTCTAGCCAACAACCGAATAAAAATACATTATCAACGAAGATCATTGAACCATCACCTTCAAAGATAAGATCGCAATAAATAAAAGTACAATCCCTTACTTTAGTATTCGGTTTATCTATGATGATCAATTCATGACGATGTACTCCCGTGAAAATATTTTCCCTGTAAGGAAAAAATGGCTTCGGGAGAATTGACGCTATAAAGGCTGCTGCTCCTACTTTCAAAAACTCTCTACGTGAAAATTTGTTATTCATCACTTGCCTCCTTCAATATCCATGCTAACATGAGTAAACTTTGCTGCCACAGCCGCTTGTACGAAGGCCGTGGGCGGGGGTGGCCGTTGTTCATTTTACACGCTTGAATCTCATTTTGAGCGGCGCAGGGATTGTCTCTCTTGCTGATCTATAAGATGATGCCCAATCAAAACTACCAATTGGAGACGATCCATCACTATAACACCAGCTCCAGTACCACATTTCATATTTGCCGTCGCGCCTATCGAGCCAAATCATATAACGATTTCCAGTTTTTTTATCTTCCGCTTTCCACGTTGCCCCGACAGGATAATTGTTCATTGCTTACCTCCTCTATATGGGCTGCACACAAAACACTTGCGCCGCCTCGGGTGATTGCTGATAAACGCTCGCCCGCACTCGCAGAACTGCGCCATGAGCACCTGGGCGCCGGCGGGGATTGGGCGACCGTTGACGGGGGTGACTTTCACCATCTCTTGCAATCCCAAAACACGGCGTTTTTCTGGATCTCTCGGCAGGTGCCCATTGAGTATTCGTTGCACATC
>Ga0307441_1000080_pt1 | contig 42406 bp, 33 predicted proteins | sample SalMarWE160420MG_FD_202149 | JGI IMG/M metagenome (GOLD analysis project Ga0307441, IMG submission 202149) | Salt marsh sediment microbial communities from the Plum Island Ecosystem LTER, Massachusetts, United States - WE1604-20 | ecosystem: Environmental > Aquatic > Marine > Intertidal zone >... | reverse complement strand
ATTATCTTTGTTCTCCTTAAAAAACGGCATAATATATCTTCCTTTTTTATATGCCATTTTATTAATTATTTTTTATTAAAACAATTAATCTTTTAACAATTTTACGCTTTTCTATGCGACACCCACCATAGGGATGACATAAAAAATTATTAAATGTAATAGTATTAGTTATTATTATTTATGTTTGACAGAAATTCAAAAAATACAGATAATACTAAAACTCGCTTTTGTCTTTTAATATGTACCATTTCTTTTTTATATTTGAAATTCGAAAATCAAAAACATCATAATGAACGATAAATACGAAGCAGTAATTGGCCTTGAAGTACATGCCCAGTTATTAACCGAATCCAAAGCATTTTGCGGCTGCTCAACAAAATTCGGGAATGAGCCCAACAGAAACGTCTGCCCGGTTTGTCTCGGTCACCCCGGGGTTCTGCCCGTTTTAAATAAAAAAGTGGTTGAATTTACAGTGCTTATGGGTCTTGCAACTGACTGCACCATAAATGAAAAATCTATTTTTGCAAGGAAAAATTATTTTTATCCCGATCTACCGAAAGGATATCAGATTTCACAGTATGAAGAGCCAATTTGTGAATTCGGACATATAGATGTACAACTTCCGGATGAACAATTAAAGAGGATTGGAATTACCCGGATTCATATGGAGGAAGATGCAGGGAAATCAATTCACGACCAATCATATGATACTTTGGTTGATGTGAACAGATGCGGAGTTCCATTAATGGAAATTGTCAGCGAACCCGATATGAGAACTCCCATGGAAGCATATCTTTACTTAACAAAGATTAAACAGATAGTTCAATATTTAGGAATTTGCGACGGCAACATGGAAGAAGGATCGCTAAGATGCGATGCAAATATTTCCGTAAGATTAAAAGGCAAAAAAAGCTTTGGAACAAAAACCGAAATTAAAAACATGAACTCATTCAGGAATGTTGAAAAAGCTTTAACTTATGAGATAGACAGACAGATTGAAATACTTGAAGACGGCGGAAAAATTGTACAGGAAACGCTTCTATGGAATGCGGATTTAAATGAAGCATCTTCAATGAGAAGCAAAGAAGAAGCTCATGATTACAGGTATTTTCCCGACCCGGATTTGGTACCTGTAATTGTTAATGATGAATGGAAAAACGAAATCGCAAAAGAATTACCCGAACTTCCGGATTCAAGAAAAGATAGATTTGTTTCTCAATATAGTCTTCCGAAATATGATGCGGAAATATTAACACAAACAAGGTCGACTGCTGATTACTATGAAAAAGTTGCGGCGGTTACGGATGATTTTAAATCCGCCAGCAACTGGATAATGACCGATGTTTTAAAAATTATTAATGAAGAAAAAATAGATATAAAAGATTTTTCTGTTCCGCCGGAAAATTTAGGCGAATTAATAAACCTGATTAAAAACGGAACGATTAGCGGAAAAATTGCCAAGGATGTCTTCCCTGTTATGATTAAAGAAAACAAAAAGCCGTCGTCAATCGTAAAAGAGAAAAATCTTGTTCAGATTTCAGACTCATCTGAAATTGAAAAAACTGTTGAACAAATATTAGGAAACAATCAAAAACAAGTTCAGCAGTATATAAACGGTGAAGAAAAAGTTCTCGGTTTCTTTGTCGGCCAGGTTATGAAGGAAACAAAAGGGAAAGCTAATCCGCAAATTGTAAATAAAATTCTAAAAGAAAAATTGGGAAAGCTAAGAACTAATTAAACAAATTAATTCTTATCATGGAGTAAGCATTGGCGTTTAAAGATGGTTTCAAAAAAATATTCGGAAGAAAACCCAAAGAAGAAGACCGGAAGCCCTTAACCCCTAAAGAAAAGTTTAAAGAATTCATCGAGTCATTAATATTTGCGGGTATTGCTGCTTTCTTTATTATTACTTTTATTGTACAAAACACGAGGATTCCAACCGGCTCAATGGAAGATACAATTCTTGTCGGCGATTTTGTTCTTGTAAATAAATTTATATACGGATCCGAATCTCCGAGGTATATCCCTTTTACACAAATTGCTATTCCTCATTTCAGACTTCCGGCATTAAAAGATCCTCATCGAAACGATATTGTAGTTTTTGAATTCCCGGGAGGCCGTGATGTTGTTAAAGCCGGAACATTAAACGTCAGCTACGTAAAAAGGTGCATTGGAATTCCAGGAGATACAATTCAAGTAATAAACAGAGTTGTTTACGTCAATCATAAGCAGTTCCCGATACCTTCTCATATTCTTTACACCAAGTATCAGTCTATTCCAAAGGGTATGGTAGATCCCAATATATTTCCAAAAGGAATGCCGTGGAATTCGGATAATTACGGACCATTGATCGTACCTAAAAAAGGCTACACAATTCCATTGAACATATATAATGTAGGACAATGGGAAATAACTATAGACCGGGAATACGGCACAAAAGTTGTATCGGTTAAAAACGGAATAGTGGAAATCGAAGGTAAACCAGTAACATCATATACTTTTAAAAAAAATTATTATTTTATGATGGGTGATAACCGCGATGAAAGCTGGGACAGCCGGTATTGGGGCTTTGTTCCAAGAGACAATGTTGAAGCCGAAGCTTTTATTACTTTGTTTTCATGGAATAGAGACATACCATTCACCGATTTCTTCAAATTGATCGGCTCAATCAGACCGGACAGAATATTATTGCTTTTGCATTAACAATTTTATTCTTCTAAACAATTTTATGATGATATTCCTGCTTTGATTTTAATTACTTGGAATAGAAAAATTTTTATCTAAATTTGAAAAGCAAATATTTTGTCGAATTAAAAAATAGAATTATTACTACACTTACAGTCGGAGAAAAAATTGTCATTTAAAAACGGCTTAAAGAAATTTTTCGGAGTTAAATCCGAAGAAGAGAAAAAAGAGCCAAAGACACAAAAAGAGAAAGCCAAAGAGTTTATTAAATCGCTGCTGTTTGCTGCAATAGCAGCTTTTTTTATAATTACATTTGTAATTCAGAATACAAGAATACCGACCGGTTCGATGGAAGATACAATTCTTGTCGGCGATTTTGTACTGGTAAACAAATTTATATACGGTTCGGAATCACCGAAGTATATTCCGTTTACACAAATAGAAATACCTCACTTCAGGCTGCCCGCACTTCGTAAAGTTCATAGAAAAGATATAGTTGTTTTCGAATACCCCGGCGACAGGGATCTTTTAAAAGCGAAGCAGCTTAATGTCAGTTATGTAAAACGCTGTATAGGACTTCCCGGCGATACTATTCAAGTAATAAATAAAGTTGTCTATGTTAATCATAAACAATTTTGGATACCGACGCATATTCTGTACATGGAACCTTACATCAAACCGGCAACTATGATCAACCCGGATATTTTCCCGAGAGGAATGCCCTGGAATGAAGATAATTACGGCCCCATAATAGTTCCAAAGAAGGGTTATACTATTCAGCTAAATACTAATAATGTAGAACAGTGGGAAATTATTATCGACCGCGAATATGGTAAAAGAGTAGTCGCAGTTAATAACGGTACAGTTACAATTGAAGGAAAACCCGTTACTTCATATACATTTAAAAAAGATTATTACTTCATGATGGGAGACAACCGGGACGATAGTGCCGACAGCCGTTATTGGGGATTTGTTCCCTCAGATAATATTGAAGGTGAAGCATTTATCGTATTATTTTCATGGGACAGGAACATACCTTTTATCAATTTCTTTAAATTAATCGGATCTATTCGGCCGGACAGAATTCTGAAACTTTTACATTAATTATAATTTCTGTTATATTAAACATTAAATATTTGAAGGGCGGGTTCTCCTGCCCTTTTTAATTAAATTATTCTAAGAGATATGAACATATTAAACATCGAATATGAAAAATATAAGCTGAAGAACGACCTCGAAGTAATTCTTTATAGAGATAATTCTCTACCGCTGGTTGCTTCAAATATATGGTATAAAGTAGGTTCCGCTAATGAAAAAAGAGGTAAAACAGGTATAGCGCATTTATTCGAGCACATGATGTTTCAAGGTTCGGAACATGTACGGAAAGAAATGCATTTTAAATTCATCCAGGAAGCCGGGGGCAGTTTAAACGGTTCAACAAGTTTTGACCGGACAAATTATTACGAAAAAGTTCCTTCAAATTTTCTCGAGCTGATTCTCTGGCTTGAATCGGATAGAATGGGATATTTTCTTCCCGCACTCACACAGGAAAAGCTGGATAACCAAATCGGTGTGGTAAAAAATGAGAGGCTGGAAAGATACGACAATCAGCCATACGGGCTAGCATGGGAAATACTATTATCAAACCTTTTCCCGGAAGAACACTCTTACAGCTGGCCGACTATCGGATATCTTCCCGATATAACAAGTTATACATTGGAAGATGTTTCTTCATTTTTTACTAATTATTATTCCCCTTCAAATGCTGCACTTGTCATTGCCGGAGATTTCGAAACCTCAAAAGCTAAAGAATTAATTGAAAAATACTTCGGAAGCATCCCCGGAAATAATCATGCGGTAAGAAAAAAGACAGATCTTCCAGCTTTGAAAGAAAACATTCTGTTAACTCATAAAGACAAAGTACAGCTTGAAAGGATTTATCTTGCATGGCACTCGGATATTGCATATAGCGGAGATGATGCGGAGTTGGATATTTTATCGGATATTCTTTCGGGTTCTAAAAATTCAAGACTATATAAAAACCTGGTATTTGATAAGGAATTCGCTCAGGATATTTCAGCTTATCAATTTTCCGGGAAGTTCGCAGGTTTCTTTTTTATTGTTGCCACTGCAAAACCCGGAATTAAATTAAATAAATTGAAAGATGAAATATTTAATGAACTGGATAAGATTAGGAAAGAAGGAATAACTTCAAAAGAATTACTTAAATCAAAGAACGGGATAAAATCAAGCTTTGTTTTCTCAATTCAGAATATTGATGCCTTAGCAGATCAAATTAACTCATATAATTTCTTTCTAAATGAACCGAATTCATTTAATTTCGATTTGAAGAGATACGAAGATGTTCAAAATGAAGGAATTAAAAGAGCTGCCGATAAATATTTAACCAAGCCGTATGTAGAATTGCACGTAATCCCGAATTCATAAAGGAATGATTTAATGGAATTAATCGATAGAGCTATTAAACCCGAAGAGACCGGTAAAATTTCATTTGCTCTTCCAAGCATTGAAAAATTCAGACTTGAAAACGGTCTGGAAGTTTATTTTATCCGGAAGAATAAACTGCCTATAATGCAGATAAATTTAGTTACAAATGCCGGAAGTATATTCGATCCGGACGGTAAAAAAGGAACGGCCAACTTATTTTCAATGGTTGTAGACGAAGGTGCAGGCGATTATGATGCGCTTTCATTAAGCGATGAATTTGACAGTCTCGGTTCAAATTTTAGTGTTTATTGTACACAGGACAGTATTTATTTTTCACTACAGTCGTTAACTGAAAATTTCCATAGATCACTCGAACTATTTGGTACGGTATTAACCAAGCCTCATTTTAACAATCAGGATTTCGAACGAGAAAGAAGAAAAATTTTAACAAGAATTCTTCAATTAAAAGACGAACCGGATGAAATAGCAGATTCGGTTTTTGAGAATATTTTATTCGGAAATAAAAGTCCGTATGCGTTCCGAACCATCGGATATGAGGAAGATATAAAAAGCATTTCCGTCGATGAATTAAAAATTTTTTACTCAAAATATATTCATCCTAATAATGCCGCTTTAGTTGTAGTCGGAGATTCCACATTAGACAAGCTTAAAGATCAGTTAAATACTTTACTTAAAGATTGGAAGTCTACTGAAGCTGTAAATCAAATTTCAATTCAGCGGAATGAGAATACATCTGAAATTTATGTTGTAAACAAGAAGGATTCGGTACAAACCGAAATTAGGATTGGCCATTTTTCCACCAAAAGGAATGAAGGTGATTACTTTGCCAAATCGATTTTAAATACAATACTCGGCGGGCAGTTTACAAGCAGAATAAATTTAAATTTGAGAGAAAAGAAAGGATATACATACGGAGCACACTCTCAATTTAACTATTATAAAAACGAAGCTTACTTTTATGCAACAACATCAGTTGGGAATGAAAATACGGGAAATGCCGTAAAAGAAATTTTTAGCGAACTGCAAAAAATAAAAGAGGGTGTTTTGCAAAGTGAATTAGAATTTGCCAAGTCTTCTTTAATCAGAAAATTCCCTTCAAACTTTGAAACATACAAACAAATAGCAACGAACTTAACCGGGATTATTTTACATTCACTGCCTATTAACTATTTTAATACATATATAGAAAACGTCAATAACATTTCCATAAAGGATGTGAACGAGGCTGCCGCTAAATATATTTCCCCCGGAAAAACTGTTACGGTTCTTGTGGGTGAAAAAGATAAAATAATCAGTCAAATTGATGAATTGAAGCTTGGTGAAATTATTGAGGTTGATGAAGTGGGAAATTTAGTTCCGGTATAAAAATATACATCAACTAAGAGCGATTGCAGCATATCCTTCTGCTTTTTTCTTATGTAGTTTTTTCAAAGTATTTTTATCTCATGTTCATTTATTCGCTTGGGAAGGTATTCTAATCTATTTTATTTTTCCCCTTCTGAAAAACCCATTTGTTTATTAAATATTATATTAATTCTATTTACGAGCCTTTTTTCTTACCTTCATTTAAAACAATTGCAGAAGGTTTTATAAATTTATACCCGATTTTTATAAGACTTAAAATTTCAGGCTTTGCAAATTCAAAATTATCCGCATGAAGCAGAACCAGTTTTTGGTCGCCTAATTTTGTAGGTTTAACAATATTTTTTAAGGAAGTTTGAACTTCATCGGAATTTCCCTCATCGATATGAATAAAGTTACTCTTTTTAATCAGTCTAATTTTTCTCTTAACAAATTCATTCTTGATAAAAGGATAAACTGCCGATTGATATAGATTGGATGCATCATCAATTACATAAAATACAGCATTCGGAAAAGCGCCTATTATGGTGCGTATTACAATATCCAGCCTTCTTTTGGAAAAACTTTTGTTTAATCTAAAATCCAGATCATGTATATTATCATTTAACAGCACAGCATATTCTTTCCTGTTATTCAATAAACTATCTCTTAAGCTAAGCGATAATTTTGAAGGAAGAAGGAGCGCGGTAAATGATTGCGGAAATTGGATTAACTTACCGATATCCTTATTGTTTAATTTATCAATATCAGATATTAAAAGTCCAATACTGCCGCAGTTTCTGACTAAATTGTCTTTATAATTAATTTGCGCATTAAGAATTAATTTATCGTCTGAGAAAATACTTAGAGTAGTTCTTCCTCCCAGCTTTTCTTCGTTTGATTTAATTTCAACATTTGTTTGATCGAAAGCCGAATAAATTTCAGCTAAGATAACAGGGATCGGTAAATCTTCAGGTACATTTATTAGATAATTATAAGCTGCCGATGTCGATTTTTTTGCATTTAGATTTTTAATCCAATCTTTCTGAAGTCCGAAATCGTTAACGGCGCTAAGAAATTTTTTATTAATAAGATTAGAATTTATATTCTCAAGTTTTTCAGGTTTCGGAAGCTTATATATTTTAGAGAGAATAATATTTGCAATTAGTAAAATTACTGCAAATGCAAACAATACCTGAATAAGTTTTTTCTTATACGGAGAGATATTCATTAGAATAAAACTAAATTTATTTCGACATTATTTATTCTTAAATGCGGCTTTTCTTTTTTCAAGGAAAGCGGAGGTTCCTTCCTTAAAATCTTCTGTACCGCAGCACAACGCAAAAAGACTTGCTTCATAATCCTGACCTTCTTTTGATGAAACACTATCTGCCGCATTTACAGCCTTTATTGCAAGCCTTACGGCATTCCCGGCTTTTGAAGCAATTTTATTTGCCATTTCGGTTGCTTTCTTTATCAATTCTTCTTTTGGATAAACTCTGTTTACAAGCCCGATTCTAAATGCTTCGTTTGCATCTATCATATCTCCTGTTAAAATATATTCCAAAGCTCTACCGGAATTAACCAGTCTGGTTAACCTCTGAGTACCTCCGTAACCGGGAATAATTCCAAGATTAACTTCCGGCTGGCCGAACTTTGCGTTCTCCGAAGCTAAACGAATGTGACAAGCCAGCGCAAGCTCGCATCCGCCTCCTAACGCAAAGCCGTTTACCGCTGCAATTACAGGCTTATTTAAATTCTCTATCAAGTTAAATACTTCCTGTCCTTTTTCGGAAAAGGCTTTTGCACTAATCATATCAAGTTTGTTCAGTTCCGATATGTCGGCGCCCGCTACAAATGCTTTTTCACCGCTGCCGGTTAAAATAACGGCGGAAATATTTTCGTCCTTATTTATCTCCGTGAACACTTCCTTTAATTCTTCAATAGTTTTGGAATTAAGTGCGTTTAATTTTTCAGGACGATTTACCGTAACAACTGCAATAGATGCGCTTACATTTAATAATAAATTTTGGTACGTCATTTTAACCTCGCTTATAAACTTATATATAACGGCAGTCTAACCCTAAGATCAACCGATATGAATTGATTTGTTTGGACATAGTGGTACGATGCTACAATCTCAAGCATAAACATTGAGAGTCCTGCACCCGCGGTAAATCCTAACTTAGAAATGTTTTCCAGATAATTACTTTTACCGGAAGCAAGTTTAAATTGATTAAGTTTCTGAAAATAAGTGTAATCGAATGACGCTTCTACTATAGGCATAAATAAAACTACATTCTCAACTAACGGGGGGAAAAAATATCTAACACCCAAACTTACAGGCAATGCACTGGTAGAATAATTGGAATAATCGGTAACTTCATAAAACTGCTGCGATCCGGGGAACTGGTCAAATCCTATTTTACCGTACACAAAAACCGGCAGGTATGCATCATTCGTATATGAAACTTCTACATTCAATCCGTAGCCTAAGTCCGAGGAATTTGAAAAACTGCTGACAGGCACCCTAGGCCCCACTGCAAAAGCGATGAAAAATCCTTGCGCATGATTGGATGAAAATACTTGTGGAAACACGGTTGTAATATTTATAAGGATTATGAACAGAATTATTTTTTTCATTGCTTAAAGATTTCTTAAGACTTGAATAATCAAAAATACAAAATAAAAATTTCCTTAAAAAATATATTTATACTTTTGCTTTCGTTTTTAATATTAAAGAAGACGCTCTTAAGTTATTCCCAGCAGTAATTTACTTTCTTACTTCGGATTTTATTACATCTGTACCGATACCGTATTTATAAACTAGTTTTCCTCCCAACTCGCCTGTTTGATAAACAAGGAATGAGCCGATTAAAGCAAGTAAAATAAATAAGTATTTGATATTCCCGGTAAATTTTTTTTTGAGTACAAGAAAGGTCCGGTAAACAAGAAGGCCGGTAAAATACCACATTGTGAAATTTGCAAAGTCTTCATGGTTGCCTATTGCTTTCATAGAAATAGCCGCACCGGCTTTACTCAATTGCTTTGCTGCCTGCTGAGCCGAATTTCCCGTAAGTACTGCTGCAATTGCCCCTAATACTCCGAGAAATAAAATCAAATGAGCTGCTTTTGAAAAAAAATCCTTTTTAAAAATAATACCGATTAATTCAAACAAAACATACGCTAAAAAGAAAGCTATCGGGAAATGAACAATTTTAGGATGCAGTTGAGCAAGAAAATCCATAACAAATCCTTATTTATAAAAATTAAACTTAAACATCTTTAATTAATCCTATCATCCGCATAAAACCGAACCCCCGTTAACATTTAGAATTTCTCCGTTTATATGCCTTGCCAAATCCGATGCTAAAAATAAAACCGGTCCGGCAATATCATCGGCTTCAGCAATTCTTTTTACGGGAATTTCATTTCTGACCTTTTCTTTATACTCTTCATCCGCGAATACATCTCTAGTCATATCAGTGATTACCCAGCCGGGAGCAACGCTATTCACTGTTATTCCAAACTCACCCAATTCTGCAGCTAATGATTTGGTTAACGAAATTATACCTCCTTTAGATGCTGCATAATGCGAATAAAAGGGTTCGCCTCTTTGTCCGGCAGTTGAAGTTATATTTATAATTCTACCGTATCTATTTTTTTTCATCAACGGGATTACTGCCTTTGTAAATATAAAAGTACCGGTAAGATTTATATTAATAGTTCTTTCCCATTTTCCAGCGGTCATTTCATCTACTCTGCCGTATTCCCAAATCCCGGCATTATTTACTAAAATATCGATCTTCTTAAAACCGGTTAAAATTTCATTTACTTTTTTCTCTAATACATTTGTTTTATTAAAATCAATTTTATATGATTTAATATTCGTAATCGACGAAAATCTTTTGATTAATTCTTCTGCTTTTTTTTCATTGGAATTATAAGTAAATAAAACTTCCGCACCGGCTTCCGCAAATAATTTTACACATGCTTCCCCTATTCCCCTGGAGCCTCCTGTAATTAGAACTGTTTTAGAATTAAAATTCAGCATCATTAATATTTTACTTTATACAAAAATAAACCTTTAGCCGGTACTGCTTCCCCTGCTGCTTCACGATCTCTAAGTCCAATAATTTCTTCAATATAATTGTTATTGAAATTATTTTTTAATGCATTTAATAAAGTGCCGATGATTGTTCTAACCATCCCATGAAGAAATCTATCCGCTTCTATTTTAAAGACAATTAAATTTGAAGTATTTTTCCAATAAGCTTCGTAAATATTGCAAATTTTATTTTTTGTGTCGGTGTTTTTCCTCGCAAAAGAAGAAAAATCTTTTTCACCTAAAAGTGATTTGCTTAATTTATTTAACAATTCACAATTCAGTTCATTATGACAAAAATAAGAGTATCTTTCATAAAACGGCGATTTGTATTTCGAAATAAAATATAAGTAGCTTCTTCTTTGGGCGTCAAATCTTGCATGAAACTCGGGTGTGGTTTTTTCAATTTTTAAAATAGAGATATCATTAGGCAGAATTGCATTTATTGAATGCTTAAACCTGTAAATATTCAAATCTTTCGTTGTTTTAAAATTCGCTACCTGGCCTAAAGCATGAACCCCGGCGTCTGTTCTGCCGGAACCTATTAGATTTATCTTTTCTTTTAGAATTATTTCTGCTGCATCTGTTATTTTTTGCTGAATGGTAGTTGAATCTACCTGAATTTGCCAGCCGCTATAATTTGTTCCGTCATATTGAATTAAAAGTTTATAATTGTCCAAATCACAAATCAAATTAGTTTATTTAATAATTTTTCGTTAAAATTTAGTTAAAATTATGAAATTAAATTAAAATTACCTGTATTAATCCTGCGTTCAAAATAATTATTTAACTAATAATATTCCGGTTTCTGCAGATTTACAGTTTTGGGCTGTATTTATTATTCAAACAAATGTTTAAGTTTTTTTGAAATTAACTTTATAATCAATAAAATCATTTAAAGTATAAAAGTTTTTATTTTATATTTAAAATATGAATAATGCTGAGCATTTTCTTATGAAAAAAGTACCTAAGGAAACACAATTTCCGCAGGTTAAAATCATTTTAATTATATAGGAAATAATTTAAAATGACAGATAATAAAAAAAATAAGGGAAAACCGGAGACAAAGACTAAGCAGCTTCAAAAAAAAATTACAAAGCTAAAAAATATTATTAATGAGAAAGAAAAGTATGAAAAGCTTTTAAAGAAAAATGAAGATGTTTTTAAAAGTCTATTTGAAAATGCAGCTATCGGAGTGTACAGGACCACGACAGACGGAAGGCTGTTAATGGCAAACGACGCACTTGTCAAATTGCTTGGCTATTCTTCTTTCGAGGAAATACCGGAATATCCGATGAAAGACATTTACCTTAACATAAATGATAGAACAAGGTTTGTTAAAAAGGCATACAAAGAGGAAAAAGTTGTCGGATTTGAAACAGAGTTTAAGAAAAAAGACGGGTCAATAATAAATGTAAGAATGAATACGAGTTTAATTAAAACTAAAGGGAAGAAAGAAGATTATCTTGAAGGAACAATAGAGGATATAACAGAAAGAATAAAAGCAGAAAAACAACTTGTAGCAGCTAAGGAGAAAGCCGAAGAAATAAACCAACTTAAAGGAAACTTTCTGGCAATTATGAGCCATGAATTAAGAACTCCTTTGGTTGGAATATTAGGTTTTGCGGAAATATTTAAAAATGAATTAAATGAGCCTGAACAAATTGATATGGCTGAGTCTATTTATTCCTCCGGGAGAAGGCTTATGGATACGCTGAATTCACTCCTGGATTATTCCCGCTTGGAAGCAAATAAAATAGAAATAAATAAAAAGCCGGTTAATGTATCCCATCTTTTAGCAGATGCAGTAAGAAGTTTTACAAATATCGCTGAAAAAAATAATTTATACCTCAGCCTGAAAATAATAGATGAAGAAATAAACGCCGGTTTAGACGCTCATATATTCAACAATATCATTTTCAATCTTTTAAATAATGCAATTAAGTATACGGAACACGGCGGAGTAACCGTTGAAGTAAATAGCATGCCCGAAGGCAGAAAACGTTACGCAATAATTAAAATTAAAGATAGCGGCATAGGCATTCCAGAATCCAGTCAAGAAATTATTTTTGAAGATTTCAGACAAGCAAGCGAAGGCATAAACAGACAATATGAAGGCAGCGGCCTGGGATTGACCATTACTAAAAGGTATGTCGAACTGCTTGGAGGTAAGATCTTTTTAAAAAGTAAAATAGGCAAAGGATCTACATTTATGCTTAAGTTTCCGGAAATAAAAATAAAATCCGGCAAAAGGAAAAGCAGTTCAGATAAACAGGCTCGTACAAAATCAAATCAATTTCTAAAAACAAATCTCCCTAATGTTTTATTAGTAGATAATGATCCAATTACGATTGAAATTGCAAAATTAACATTAAAGGACATTTGCGAAATTGATGCCGTATTAAATGGCCAGGAAGCGCTCGACAAGACAAAAGAAAAGCAATTCGATGCTGTTTTAATGGATATCAATCTTGGAGCCGGTTTAAATGGGTTGGAAATTACTAAAGAAATAAGAAAAGATCCGGCATATTCCCAAACTCCCATTGTTGCTTTAACAGCATATGCTTTAGCCGGAGATAGAGAAAAATTTCTTCGAAGCGGGTGTACACACTATATTTCAAAACCTTTCGATAAAGAAAGTCTGATAAATTTAATGAACAACATTTTGCATCAATAAATTTTGCAACCCCGAATAACTTTTATTAACATTTTATAAAATTTTTTTTATATTAACTCCCGAATAAAATAACAACATTGAAAAGTTGGGGAAAAAATAAGAACTAATTTTAAAAATCAATCATTGAATTTGGCAAACGGTAAAGGGAAATCAAAAAAGAAGAGGAAAGAATTAACAGTTCAAAAGTTGAGATATTTTAAATCCGAAACAGATGCTTTGTTGGGAATAATACCCGGCGGTATTGCAGTACTCAATAAAAAAGGCAAGTTTTTAAAAATCATTAAAAAGGATAATCTAAAAATACTTAACAAGGGGACAAAAGGTAATGAAGTAAAAACTATTTTTAATATTTTCCCGCCGAAACATGCAAATTATATTCTTACAAAAATTGAAAAAGCGTTAAGTACTAATAAAACCGTATCCTGCAAACATACTTTCACTGCAAACGGCAAAAAATATTCATTCGATTCGGTAGTATCTCCTATAAAAAACGGACGTGTACTTTTTATAACCAAAGATATTACAAAACAAAAAAAGGCGGAACAATCGGATAAAAAATCGAAAAAACTTTTTAGAACAATTTGGGAAATGTCCGGCGACGGTATGAGACTTACCGATGAAAACGGTATAATAATTATGGTAAATAATGCATTTTCCAAAATGGTGAAAAAGAAGAAGAAAGATTTGGAAGGCAAACCGTTATCTGTTATATACTCACAGAAAAATAGTTCGGAAATAATTAGAAAACATAAAGAAAGATTTAATAGCGGAACCCTCCTTCCTTATTTTGAAAATGAATACACATTATGGAACGGGGAAAAAATGTATTTCGGAGTTTCAAATTCATTTTTCGAATTTGAAAAAAAAGTACCGTATGCATTGGCAATTTTCCGTAACATAACTGAAAGGAAACAAGCTGAAAAACAAATACTTCTATTAGCTCAATCTTTACAAAATATTAGTGAATGTATTACCATAACAGATCTTAACGATAAATTAATTTTTGTAAATGACGCCTTTATAAAGACTTATGGTTACACCCGGGACGAAGTACTGGGGAAAAAAATTGATATTGTCCAGATTAGCCATGGCAATGAAAAAATACTTGAGCATATTCATAATCATACTTTAAAAAATAGCTGGAAAGGAGAATTACGAAATAAAAGAAAAGACGGAACTGAATTTATTATTTCCTTATCTACATCTCCTATTTATGATAACAATAAAAATCCTATCGGATTAATAGGAGTAGCTACTGATATATCCGAACGAAAAGCTGCAGAACAGAAACTTAAAATTACCCTTTCTCTATTGAGTGCCACTCTTGAATCAACCGCCGATGGCCTATTGGTCATAGACAAAAATGGCAAAGTAACAGGATATAATCAGAAATTTGTTAAAATGTGGAATTTACCTGAGAAAATGATTGAAGATGGCAGCGATGTGAAACTTTTGGAATATGTCAATGAACAATTAAAGAAACCTGAGGCCTTTCTTCAGCAGGTTAAATATTTATATGAAAATCCTGAAATTGAAAGTTTTGATTTGCTGGAGTTTAAGGACGGACGATTTTTTGAACGCTATTCCCTGCCTCAAAAATTAAATGATGAAATAGTCGGGAGAGTTTGGAGTTTTCGTGATGTTACCGGGCAAAAGAAATCCGAAGCGGCTTTAATTGACAGTGAGAAAAGATTTAGAATGCTTTTTAAGGATTCTGCCGAATCGATCTGTATAATGACAGATAAATTTGAAGAATGCAATGAACAATTTTGTAAATTATTTGAATGCTCAAGGGAAGATATAATTAATCACTCTCCTTGGGAATTTTCTCCTGAGGTACAACCGGACGGTAAAGATTCCAAACAATCTGCACTCGAAAAAATAAATTCAGCCTTGCAAGATAAGCCCCAATATTTTTACTGGCAGCATAAAAGCAAAAAAGGCAATCTTATTGATGCCGAGGTTTCGCTGAATAGTTTTGTATTGGGAGGGAAAAAATTAGTTCAGGCAACGGTACATGATATAACAGAAAGAAAGAAGATTGATAAAATTCAATCCGCTTTGTATAAAATTTCCGAAGCGGTAAACACAACGGAAGATATGCAGACACTCTTCACGGAAATACACGAAGTAATCAAAGGATTAATGTCTGCAAAAAACTTTTACATTGCGCTATACGATGAAAAGACGGATTTATTATCATTTCCATACTTTGTTGATGAAGTAGACCCAACCCCCTCCCCGAGGAAATTAGGAAAAGGCTTAACAGATTATGTTCTCCGAACAGGCCAGGACGCTATAATAAGAGAAAAGGAAGAAATTGAACTGAAGAAAAATAACGAAATCGAATTAGTCGGATCTTATTCACCGGTATGGGTTGGTGTTCCTCTCAAACTGGAAGGAAAAACATTTGGTGTAATGGTAGTACAGGATTACCAAAATGAATACGCCTATACCGAAGTCGAAAGACAAATCCTCGTGTTCGTATCAGAACAAATAGCAGTGACAATAGACAGAAAAAGGAAGTCGGAAGAACTAATAAACTATACCAGACGTTTGCAGGAGAATAAGGATTTATTGGAACAGAGAGCCTCTCAATTAGCCAAACTAAATAAGCAGCTGGCAGAATCAGAAAAGAAGTTAATGGAATTAAATGCCAGCAAAGACAAACTCTTTTCAATAATCGCTCACGATTTAAAAGGTCCTTTCCAGCCGCTGCTGGGGATGTCCGAAATTCTGGCTAATGAACAGTATACTTTAAATGAAAAAGAAAAAATAAGGTTTGTTAAGGAAATTCACGGATTACTGAAAAATCAATTTAAATTGGTTGATAATATTCTCGAATGGGCAAGGATACAAACAGGCAGGCAGCAATTTGATCCGGTAAAAATAAACTTATCAGAAAAAGTTAATGAAGTAACTTCAATATTAAATGCAAATGCAGTAAACAAAAATATTACAATTTCAAATGAAGTTGGAAACGGTGTTTTTGTATTTGCCGACGCTTACATGCTTCAATCTATTTTACAAAACCTAATTTCAAATGCTATAAAATTCACAAACACAAACGGTACTGTTTCAATTTCATCCTCCGATTCAAATGATATTTATGAAATCATTGTTGCAGATAACGGCATTGGAATCTCGGACAAAGAAATGGAGAAAATTTTCAAAATAGATACACAGCACTCCACTTTAGGTACGGCAAACGAGAAAGGCACCGGTTTGGGATTAATAATCTGCAAGGAGATGGTTGAGAAAAATAACGGGAAAATTTGGGCGGAAAGTAAAATAGGGACAGGGAGCAGATTTATTTTTACACTTCCCAAATATTTCAACGATTAATAATTAAGTATTATTTAACATATACCGTTTTTATATTTACAAATTCTTTTATACCAAACGCAGAAAGTTCCCGTCCGTAACCCGATTCTTTAATTCCTCCGAAAGGCAGCCGCGGATCGGATTTTACAAATTCATTTATAAAACAGCAGCCTGCCTGTAATTCTTCTTTTGCAATTCTCTCTCCCCTTTTTACATCCGAAGTAAATACAGCGGCACCCAAACCGAAGCTGGTATCATTGGCAATCTTAATTCCTTCTTTCTCATCTTTAGCTTTTATTACTGCTGCTACAGGCCCAAACAATTCCTCATCGTAAGCAGGCATTCCCGGGACTATTTCCGAAAGAACCGTAGGGGGATAATATGCACCGCTCCTTTTAGGAATTTCTCCTCCTAATAAAAGTTTTGCACCTTTTTTAATACTATTAGTAACCTGGGTATGCAATTCATCTCTAAGATCATTTCTAGCTTGTGGACCTAAATAATTGTTTTCGTCAAACGGGTCTCCCATCTTTTTTCCCTTCATCTTTTCCACAAAAAGTTTTTCAAACTTATCATATACTTGTTCAACGACAATAAACCGTTTTGCTGCTATACAGCTTTGTCCGCCGTTAATTAATCTTGATGCCACACATGTATCAGCAGTCTTTTCCAGATCCGCATCTTCAAGAATTAAATACGGATCGCTTCCTCCTAATTCCAATACTGTTTTTTTCAGAACCGATCCGGCCATAGAAGCTACTGCTTTGCCTGCAGGAACACTGCCAGTTAAAGTAACTGCTCTTACATGTTTATTTTCAATTACACTCTTAATACCTTTGGAAGAAACTACTAAAGTTCTAAAAAGATTTTCGGGAAAACCTGCTTCTTTAAAAATTTCTTCAATTGCCAGAGCACATCCTGTAACGTTGGAAGAATGTTTAAGTACACCCGCATTGCCGGCCATCAAATTCGGCGCAGCAAATCTGAATACCTGCCAAAAAGGAAAATTCCATGGCATTACGGCCAAAATTACTCCTAACGGATTATAAGCAACAAAACTTTTCGAAGCATCGGAATTAATTATTTCATCTTCTAGAAATTTTTCGGCATTTTCGGCAAAATAGTCGCAAACCCACGCACATTTTTCAACTTCTCCCCGTGATTGATTTATTGGCTTGCCCATCTCCAATGTCATTACTTCAGCCCATTTATCTTTTTTTAATCTTAAAACTTCAGCGGCCTTTTTCATCAAAACTGCTCTTTGTGAGAAAGTTGTTTTATGCCAATTCAAAAAAGAATTATGAGATTCGGAAATAATTCTGTCAATCTGATCTTTATTCATTTCGGGATAAGTTTTAATTTCTTCATTTGTTGCAGGATTTATTGAATTAATCATTTTAAAATCTTCCTTTTCGCTTAAATCAATTTAAATTTTGTTTAATTAAAATAAAAAATTGTTAAGTCGAAATAAATGCATTTTGGTATTTGAGAATAGATAAAAATAAAGAGTAGTGTTCTAATTTACTTTATTATTAGCAAATAAATCATCCCTCGACTCCGCCCGTGACGACAATTTCAATGTATTTATTATGGTGAGCAGGGTCGAACCATGATTTAGATAAACTTGTTGTGTGAATTAAGTATTATATAACATAAAGGAAATTTTAAAAATAAATCTATTTATGAAAACGTCTTAAATTGTCACTGTGAGCGAAATTGAACGGTGAATATCAGTCTTCGACTCCGCTCAGACTGACATAAATGTTTGTTTACTCTACTATTTTTAAATAAATTTTTAATTCACACAACTGGTTCAGATAAGTAAATTAGTACAATAATAAATATGTTCAGCATATATTTCTTGAAATTACAGTGATAATTTATGAATTGACATTTTCGTTTTTTTTATAATCTTTATACAATAAAAAAGGGGCAATTATGAAAAGAGGGATATACAATTTTCAACTAATCTTGTGTGGTTTAACTTTTTGCATTCTAATATTCAATTCGAAATTAATGATTGCACAATGGATTGAGCAATATGGCGGTACTAAAGAAAATTTAAATGATGTTGTTATGTTAGATTCAACCACCGCAATTGCTATTGGAAGTGAAGGTTCAATCCTTAAAACAACAAATTCCGGCAAAACATGGTATCACAAAGAATTAGTATTTAGCATGATTATGAGCTGGAACAGCATTTCTTTTAGTGACAAATTAAACGGCGCAATTGCCGGTAAAAATTATGTGTTTACTACAACTACCGGAGGTGAGACATGGTCTCCTATTCACTATGAAGGCGGGAAAAATTTTACAAGTATTTTTTGTATTAATCCTTCGGCAATATATGTTGGTGATGATTCCGGGAATGTTCATTTATCAATAGATTCAGGAAAAACCTGGACATCAGAAAATTTAACTACTGCTCCAATAATCTCAATATTTTACTATGCAGCACCTATGATGAGCTGGAGGCCGATTTACGTTTTAACGGCTAATTCGGTATTTTATACAAAATCTTCCTCTTTTGACGGCTGGAAAGAAGAATATCTTCCCATTACAAATTGGGGGGCAGCAGTTAAAGGAAATAATTTCAAATATGGTGACCCTGCCTTCATTGTAGGTTATGACGGACAACTTAAAGAATCCCCTGTAATTTTAAGAAAAACTTATCCTGATACAACATGGCAGAAATATACTTTCCCGGCTCAAAAAACTAATCCTTACATTTGGGGAAGTTTAAATGATGTAGCAGTACCAACATTAAATACTGCATTTACATGTGGGGATAACGGTATAATAATGAAAACTTCGGATAAAGGTAACACCTGGTTTTTTCAATTCACCGGAATAAATGCAAAATTAAACGCAGTAGATTTCTATAATGAAAATTCAGGAGTTGCAGTCGGCGATTCCGGAAAAATACTCATTACAACCATAGGAGGAACATCTCACAATAACGTTCCTCCGTCACCATTTCACCTATTATCACCCTTGGATGAAGATACAATCCGGTCTTCTCCGAAATCAATTTTATTTAGATGGGAAGAGGCAATTGATTCCAATAAAGATGCAGTTGAATATACTCTTTTAATTTCCGCCGATACATGTTCTACATGGAAGTCTTTCAATCATATTAGTGATACTCAGTTTCAGGTACAGTTGCCAATGATAAATATTCCTTCAGCATCCAGATACTTTTGGACTGTAATAGCGAACGACGGAATGCTTGCAACCCCGGCACTTGATGTATTTACATTTAATATTAACACTGTATCCGGTATTACTAACAACGAGAATTCTTCATCTCAAAATTTCGCACTTTATCAAAACTATCCCAACCCATTTAATCCAACAACAAAAATAAAGTATACAATTCCTCAGACAGGCAGTCCCCTCCTTGGAGGGGCTGGGGGTGGATTAACTATTATTCAACTTAAAATTTATGACATTCTTGGAAAAGAAGTAGCAACTTTAGTAGACGAAAAAAAATCTCCGGGAAAATATGAAGTTCAATTCAACGGAAATAATCTCCCAAGCGGAATTTATTTTTACAGGTTGCAGGCAGGTAGTTATTCAGATACCAAGAAGTTAATACTTTTAAAATAAATAGATGAAAAAAATATTTTACTTTATTTTAATTTTTACTGCACAACAATTGGCTCAAAACCCAGAATGGATTAATCTCACAAATGGAGATAAGGTATTATCAATTGTCAGTTCAGGAAATAATCTATGGGTTGGTACAGACGGCGGATTAGTAAAAATTAATAAAGAGACAGAAGAAATTGCTTTCTATAATAGAGCAAATGCAAACCTTCCTGATAATCATATAAGAGCGTTAGCAATAGATTCATCAGGAAATTTATGGATTGGGACACAATACGAAGGTATTGGAAGGTTTGACGGATATTCTTGCCATGTGTATAATACAAGAAATTCCCCGCTGCCTTTTGACCAATGGAATATGGAGATTGAGGTTGATGCCGAAGGGAAAATATGGATTGGTTCATTAAAATATCTGGTAAAATTTAATGTAACAGACTGGGTTTCTTATGAAACCGGAAATCCACTTTCTGCATATTATTCTATAAATGATATTTTTTTTGACAGAAACTGTAGTGAGTGGATCGCAGCAAGCTGGGGTGTAGGGCGATTCAATGGTGATAGTGTAATAGTTGAAAATATAGAAGGATTAAATAATGATGCGATAGTCATCCAGGAAGATAATGAAAATCATATCTGGGTTGGAACTCAATGGAATGGTTTATTCGAATTTGATGGGACAAACTGGAGAGAATATAATACTTCAAACTCAAATATACCAAGTAATAATATATATGATATGAAATTCGACTCAGATGGAAATCTTTGGATGGCAACAGGCAACGGCTTAGTAAAGTTTGACGGTTCTAATTGGATAGTATTTAACACTACAAATTCTAGTTTGCTCCAGAATGAGATATTATCTATTGAAATAGATGAAAAAGGGATTATCTGGCTCGGTTTCTTTAATTATGGATTAATGAAATATGATGGTATAAATTGGAAAAAATATAATTTAAGCAATTCAATTCTTCCTTCAAATACTGTATATGCTATCGAATTCGATAATCAAGATAATGTTTGGATAGGAACCGGAGGTATAGCACTAATAAACTATGATTTAAATAATTGGAATATATATGACACAACTAATTGTGGATTAAAAAACACAGTTTTAGACTTAGAATTTGATAAAAAAAGTGAAAGCTTATGGATCGGACATCAGTGGAATCCTATGGCACACTGGGGAAATTCCTGGTTGGCAAAATATTATAAAGGTAATTGGATAAATTATGATTCTACCAATTCTCCATTTTCAAGAAATTTAGTCAATTGTATAAAAACAGATACTGATAATAATTTATGGATTGGAACAGGGAAAGGATTAGTAAAATTTGATGGTATTAATTGGACGACCTATAACATGGAAAATACATCTTTGACAAGCAACCTAATTAGCGACATTGACTTTGATAAAAACGGAAACCTCTGGTGCGGATTAGGTCTTTATGTGAAATACGATAACGAGGGTAATCCAACAACTACGGAAGGAGGACTTGCAAGATTTGATGGTAATAACTGGTCTATTTATAACTCCCAAAATTCAGGATTGCCGTTTAATAACGTTATGTCTATTGCGATTGATTCTGCAGATATTCTTTGGGTTTCAATAAGAGATCCTATGAATGTAGGGATAGAATATGGATGGGGATTAACAAAATTTGATGGGAATATGTGGACAACATTTAATATCAACAACTCACCTCTTACAAGTAACACAATTTTTGATATTAAAGTTGATAAAGATAATAACCTTTGGTTAAGTACTTGCTCAGGCGGATTAGTAAAATATGATAGAAAAAATAGCTGGAAAGTTTATAATGTACGAAATTCAGGAATTTCATTTGACTCACAAAATCTAGTTGAAATAGATTCATATGGTAATAAGTGGATAGGACATAACGAAAGTGGGTTATCTATATTTCGAAAAGGGGGAGTTATTTTAACAGGTATTAAAGAAGATAAATTGAAACAAATTCCAAAAAACTTTGCTCTTTATCAAAATTATCCTAACCCATTCAACCCAACAACAAAAATTAAGTATGCAATCGCAAATAGAGAATTTGTTACCCTTAAAGTTTACGATACTTTAGGCAGAGAAATTACAATGCTTGTTAATGAAGAAAAGCCGGCTGGAAAATATGAAGCTGAATTTAATGGTAAAAACCTTTCAAGTGGAGTTTATTTCTATCGTCTCCAGGCAGGTAATTTCTCCACAACTAAGAAATTTATTTTATTGAAATAAAAAATTACTCTCATAATATTATTTATCATGTATATTTTTACGGCATTCTTTTTATAACAACTAATGTTTTGTCATCCGAATATTCACCGTTTCTGGAATATTTAAACAACTCATCAAATATTGAATAGACAATTTCTTTAGGAGACAAATGTTTATATTTAAGCAGCGAATCACTAAGCCGTTCTTCGCCGAAACTTTCAAATTCAGCATTTGTCGAATCAGTAACACCGTCGGAATAAATCAAAAGGACATCATTTACTGCAAAATTAATACTATTAATGTCAAACTTTGCAGACGGCGAAGGACCTAATACCGGGCCTGTTGACTGAAGCGTTGATATTTCATTTGAATTCGCTTTAACAAACATAGGCGGATTGTGGCCCGCATTCGCATAAAGGAATAATCCTTTTTTATCGGTTGAAAATTCACCGTAAAATAATGAAGCAAACTTTTCATCTTTAAATATTTTGTTAACAAGTGAATTCATACGCTTCATTAATGCTGCTGTTTTTATTTCAAAACTGCTGGCCATCCTTAATGCGCCGGAAATATACATTGCTTCCGCAGCTGCGGCTACACCTTTGCTTGCAGCATCTCCAAGTACAACACCAAGTAAATCACCTTCCGTACCGATTTCCAGGTAATCAAAAAAATCACCGCCGACAATTTCAGCCGGATCCGATAAACCGAAAATCACATAATCGTGGAAATGATATTCATGCTCGGGTAAAATCCCTTTCTGCAGTTCCCTTCCTTTGTTTAATTCCGCTTTTAAATTTGTTGCCCTCAATGAATAGCGGTGCTGTTTTACTTGAGATGTTAAAGCTGTTGCGATAATGCTTAGGGTTAAACGAAGATCTTCATCTATATTTTCACTGTTTAATGCTAAAAGATATTCGTAATAAGGCTTTTCGTTATACTTAATTCTGGAGCCTACGCCGGAAGCAGAATATTTAAAGATTCCTTTCTCTCTTAAAACCTGATTTGTTTCATTTCCCAAAACAGTTCTTTCTTTTGCTATTAATTCGAATAAAGGGTATTCTTTTATATTTACCCGAAAGTCGGGTTTAATTTTTTCAAGTTTTCCCGTCTGGTATAATAAAATATAATCACCGGTAACAGAGTCAAATTGCCAAATCCTTCCTCCGGTTACATGTATATCTTCCATCTCTACAATTTGATTAAGAACAGAAATCATCATATCCTTTTCGGTTTCAAATTTTTGAGACGCAATGCTTTCTATTGTCTTATAAATCTTTCTTTGATCCATAATTTTATTTTTATTACTTCCCTTTTAAATTAAAAATTAAACCTTCTTTTATTATTTATAATTTATTTGATCTTTTTAGAACCGGGCTTGATGAACGGAATTCCTTTTTTACACAACTCGCATTCATCCGGTGAAAAAGAAACCACATCCATTTTCATTGTACTCATCTGCGGAAAACCGAACTGCACTTTACCATTACTTCTATCTACGATAAATCCGACTCCTGCAACTTTTGCACCGCTGTTTTTAACTATCTCAATTACTTCAAACACAGAGCCCCCGGTAGTTACAACATCCTCGCATACCAGAACTTTCTCACCTTCCTTTAAAGTAAATCCCCTGCGAAGAGTTAATGCTTTATCTTCCCTTTCGGCAAAAATAAATCTTTTATTTAATTGCCTCGCAACTTCCTGCCCGACTACAATACCTCCGATAGCTGGAGCAATAACAGTATCAATATCATATGCACGAAAATGATCGGCAATTAATGAACATACTTTTTCAGTATATTCCGGATACTGCAATACTTTAGCGCATTGGAAATAAACATTGCTGTGCCTGCCCGAAGTTAATAGGAAATGACCTTCCAGCAATGCTTCTGTTTTCTTAAAAATATCCAGTATTTCAGCTTCACTCAAGCTCATTTAATTATCCTTTATTATTATTGTATTTATTAATATAATAAATATTTTTTATCTTCTATTTTCCTTTTATCCTGGTTTTTAAAATTGTTATTTAATAAAATATTATAATTAAGTAAGTAAAATATTAGAGCTGTTCTTTCCTAAAAATATAATTTACTATTGATAGCCAGATAATCCCGGCGCACCAGCCTGAAATAACCTCTGGTGGGTTATGAGACGTAAATAACCTAGCTACGCCAATTAAAAAAATTAAAATTGCAACAAAAATATATATTACATAACGTGCATTTTTATAAATAAGTTTTCTACCGGAATATTTCGCAAGGGCTGAATACAGCACTATAGAAATTATAGCGTGTCCACTAGGAAATCCGCTACTATTACTAGATAACACGGCAAATACATTCTTGGTACTATTAGCGTTAAAAGTAAACCTAAGAATAAACAGTAAAATAATTGCGCCTGATATCGTAAACAAAAACTCAAATAGTGTCTTTTGTTCTTGCATAACATAAAGAAAGGATAAAACAAAACCCACAACCAGAACAAATACAACCTGTCCAGATAAGGCACCCAAATCCCATGTTATAAAAATTAGCCAATCAGGACCAAAGCTACTATATCTGTTTGAATATCCGAATTGGGTTTTCATAAAATTCTGAAATAAATTTTCATTAGTGCGTGTTGTAAGTAAATACATAATTATAAACAGTACTAAACATGGGATTAATGTTAATAACATTGTCCTCAGATGTTTTTCTTTAGGTAAATTCATTTAGCTTCCGATTAATAATTTAATTTACTTAAGCAGATTTCTAGAAATAAATTTGTCAAAAAATATTTAAAGAAATTAAAAAATGTTGCTGGCTGCTTATTGAGACGGTCAACTTGAGTTTATTTAATCAAACTTATATCAAATATTTCTTAATAAACTTTTACGATTATCCAAGGTGGAAATAGATCGACAAACAATTTATAATTAAATTTCTTCAATTCTTTTTGCAAGATCAAAATCATTTTGAGTAACTCCGCCTGCACTATGTGTTGAAATTGTAATTTTAACTTTGTTCCAAGAGTGCAAAAATATATCGGGATGATGATCCATATTTTCAGCTTCATCACCAACATTGTTAACAAATCCCAAGGCTGATTTGAAATCCTTTAATTGAAATTCTTTAACTAGGCAGTTATCTATAAAATTCCAGCCCGCTGTATCATATAATTTTTTATTTATTTCTTTTTGGCTTAATACATTCATACTTTAAACTTTCATAATCAAATTGTCATAAATAAATTTCAATTTAAGTATAAAAAAAGCGTATTAAAAATAATACGCTTTTTAATTTAATGCCTGTTATTAAAGCACAACATGCAAAATTTATTTTACTTCTCCGGAATCGCTTTTTTCTTTCTCTTCGTGAGATTGATCGGAATTTGTGTCTTCATCAAGGAATACTAATTCTTCCGTATTTTCAACATGCTTTGCTAATATTTTAGCACCGTCTTTAAAAGTACCCCGCAGAATTTCCTCGGCTAAATTATCTTCTACATATTTTTGAATAGCACGCCTTAACGGTCTTGCACCAAATTTCTGATCGAATCCTTTTTCAACTAAGAAATTTTTAGCACTATCATCAAGTGTTAATTCCATCTTATTTTCATGAATATTCTTAAATATTTCTTTCATTTCTATATCGATAATTTTAAGAATATCTTCTTTTTCAAGACTTCTAAACACGATGGTTTCATCAACTCTATTTAAGAATTCCGGATTGAACAGTTTTTTCATAGCCTCTTCAACCGTATTCTTCATAGTTGAATGTTTATCTTCAGCCGTTTCCTTTCCGAATCCAAAAGAGCCGATATTTTTGATATCTCTGGCTCCAACATTAGTGGTCATGATGATTATAGTATTTTTAAAATCTACTTTTCTGCCAAGACTATCTGTTAAAACACCGTCATCAAGCACCTGTAAAAGAATACTGAAGATATCCGGATGCGCTTTTTCAATCTCATCAAATAAAACAACAGAATACGGTCTTCTTCTTACTTTCTCGGTTAATTGTCCTCCTTCTTCATACCCGACATATCCTGGAGGCGCTCCGACCAAGCGCGAAAGTGAAAATTTCTCCATGTATTCACTCATATCAATTCGAATCAAAGCATTATCGGAATCGAATAAATAATGAGCAAGTACTTTACAAAGTTCTGTTTTACCAACACCCGTCGGTCCTAAAAATATGAAACTGCCGATAGGCCTATTTGGATTTTTCAATCCTGCTCTCGTCCGTCTTATTGCTTTAGTAAGTTTAATTACTGCCTCATCCTGTCCGACTATATAAGCTTTTAAAGCATCTTCCATCTTCAATAATTTTTCCGATTCGGTTTGAGCAACACGATTTACAGGAATTCCCGTCATCATTGCAACAACCGTAGCTATATCTTCCTCGGTTACATCATGAACGATGTCTCTGGTTTTAGCTTCCCATTCTCTTTTTGCTATTTCAAGATCAGACTGTAAATTTCGTTCTTTATCTCTTAATCGTGCAGCTTCTTCATAATCCTGTTTTTTTACAACAGATGCTTTTTCCACCCTTACTTTTTCAATTTCACCTTCCAGGTCAAGAATTTCCTGAGGAACTTCAAAATTACCCATATGAACTCTTGAACCTGCTTCATCAATTACATCTATAGCTTTATCCGGAAGATGTCTATCGGTAATATATCTATTACTGAACTTCACTGCAGATTCAACTGCATCATTTGTATACTTAACATGATGATGTTCTTCATATTTGAATTTTATGTTATTCAAAATTTGAATAGTCTCTTCATAGCTCGGCGGCTCGACCATTACTTTTTGAAATCTTCTGTCCAATGCACCATCTGTTTCAATATATTTTCTATATTCATCCAGGGTAGTAGCGCCGATACACTGTATATCACCCCGGGCAAGCGCAGGCTTAAACATATTGGAAGCATCCAAAGAACCGGAAGCACCTCCTGCACCCACAATTGTATGTAATTCATCAATGAACAAAACTACATCTTTAGCCTTTTCCAGCTCATTCATCAATGCTTTCATTCTTTCTTCAAATTGTCCTCTATATTTTGTCCCGGCAACAAGCCCTGCAAGATCTAGAGTTACAACTCTTTTATCCTGTAGAATTCTAGGAACTTTCTTTTGAACAATTTTTAAGGCTAGGCCTTCGGCAATAGCAGTTTTTCCAACTCCCGGTTCGCCAATTAACACAGGATTGTTCTTTTTCCTTCTGCTTAACACCTGAGCCACACGCTCAATTTCCTTTTCACGACCAACAACCGGATCGAGTTTATCTTCCAATGCCAGTTTTGTCAAATCACGTCCGAAATTGTCCAATACCGGTGTTTTTGTACGTTCAATTTTTTTATCAGGCGGAGGAATGGTAGCTCCGGCATCCTTAGGATTTTTGCTGCTTAACATTGCATTTAATTCGGATCTAGCCGCATCATAAGTAACATTAAATTGATGAAGAATTTGAGTAGCAATATTATCTTCATCTCTTAAAAGCGAAAGAAGCAAATGTTCGGTACCTATAACATCTGCTTTATAAATTTTCGATTCAATCTGTGTAATTTTTAAAACTTTTTCGGCTTGTTTTGTAAGAGGAATATTACCTATGGTTAAAGTTCCTCCGGAAGTTCTTACAGTATCTTCAATAGCCTTTTTTAATTTCATTAGGTCACAATCCAGATTCCTCAGAATTTTTACCGCAACTCCCTGGCCTTCTCGAATTATGCCTAATAAGAGGTGTTCGGTACCGATATAATCATGACCAAGCCGGAGAGCTTCTTCTCTGCTCAATCTAATTACATCTTGCAGTCTATCTGAAAAATTTCCATCCATAATTTATCCCTTATTCCTTTATTTTCTTAATCCAAATCAATTATTTGGAATTTTTAGCCTATTACAATATATAAATTCTATATTCTGCAATCAAGATAATGTAATTTTGCTTAATTTTGCAAAATATTTGGTTAATCTGAGACACAATATCGATTTTTTTATTCCAAATCACTATTAAAATTATTGCATCATTAAAATGATAATTATTTTCTATTGTTTTAGTTGATTTTAATCTTCAGGAAAAAATTTGATTTTAATTAAAAACATAATTTATACGCTAAAATTGAGAAATAGTTTCAAATCTATAAAAAGGACATCTTATATACTCTGTAATCGAATATTTTAACGTTTTCTTTACTTCCTTTTTATTATTTCCAATTAGTATTTTGATAAAGATAGAAAAATAATTTAAATAACCAAAACCTTCACTTTTATTTAATTAAAAGATAAATTAGGGCTTCGATAATTTCGTCTTAAAATATACTGCAAACCAAATAGCAGCAGCGATTCTAATAAATAAAATCTAAAAAGAAATGATTTGAAAAGTGGATTTTCTTTGAGGATTTTTCTAAATCGTAAAATATTAGGCAGCAAATAATCTTGTACAGATGGCACAAAAAAAATATACCTTAAAAAGGATTAATGAAATCGGCCGAATAAAGCCAATGATTGATGAGAGCCGTTTCGCAATAAATTATAAAAATGAACTGAATCCTTCGCAGTTCGAAGCCGCTTCGGCATTAGACGGTGCGTATTTAATTATTGCAGGCGCCGGAACGGGCAAAACCAGAACTTTGGTTTACCGGGTTGCCAGATTAGTTGAATCGGGATATGATCCAAAATCTATTTTGCTCCTGACTTTTACCAGAAAAGCAGCCAACGAAATGATGAACCGTGCATCAATCCTTCTTGATAACAGATGTTCAAAAGTTAACGGGGGTACATTTCATTCGTTTGCAAACCTCACATTAAGGAAATATGCAAAGGCCGTTGGTCTTGATTCCTCATTTACCATACTTGACCAAGGAGACAGCGAAGACGTAATAAACTTAATACGATCCGAGGCAGGCTTCATTTCCAAAGAAAAAAGATTCCCCAATAAAAAAACACTTGAAAAAGTTTTCAGCTTAAGTGTAAACACCGCCAAACCTGTTGAACAAATAATCGAAGAGGATTACCCTCATTTTAAGGATGAGCTGGATAAAATTTTAGATATTCAAAAAATCTTTACTAATTATAAGCATAAAAACAATCTGCTTGACTACGATGATCTGCTTGTTTACTTAAAAAATTTTCTTGTTGAATTCGGGCCTGGCGCCAAATCTCTTCTTTCTTCTATAAAATATGTAATGGTAGATGAATATCAGGATACGAATAAACTTCAGGCAGATATTGTAAAAGGACTAACACAAATTAATAATAATATAATGGTTGTCGGTGACGATTCGCAGTCAATATATTCCTTTAGGGGCGCTAATTTCAAGAATATAATGGAGTTTCCCAAATTATTTAAGGATGTTAAGTTAATTAAGCTGGAAGAGAATTATAGAAGTGTACAGCCGATATTAGACTTCACTAATCATATTATTGAACGTTCGCTGGAAAAATATCCCAAAAATCTTTATACAAAAAAGACAGGGGGAATTTTACCTGTTATTATCGCAGCATCAACAGAAAACTTGCAGTCTAAATTTATCGTTGAAAAAATTTTAGACCTTAGAGAAGAAGGAGTTTCTCTAAAAAATATTGCAGTACTTTTCAGATCCTCGTTTTTCTCTTTTGATCTTGAGATAGAACTTGCAAAAGCCGATATACCATTTCAAAAATTCGGAGGGATGAAATTTATTGAAACCGCTCATATTAAAGATATTCTTGCTTTCTTAAGGATTGCGGCAAATCCGAAAGACATAGTAAGCTGGTACAGAGTATTATTACTGCATGAAGGTGTCGGCCCCAAAACTGCTCAGAGAATTTTGGATGAATTAGCAACCGCAAGATTAACAATTAAAGCCGATCCTGAATATAATACTTCATTTAAATATAACGATAGAATCGTCAATCTTTTTAAGCTGCTTTATAAGCTTCATATAGATAAAACATTGCCGTCGGAAAAGGCACAGCTTGCAGTCGATTATTATTATCCTCTTTTTAAAGATAAATATGATGATTTCAATAAACGCAAAAAAGATATCGATATATTCTTAAACATCACTGAAAATTATAAAACATTGAACAACCTGCTTGCGGATATGGCAATTGAGCCTATTATTGACAGTGTAATTGATATTGGTCCCGAAGATAAAGAAAACGAATTTGTTACTCTATCTACAATTCATTCCGCCAAAGGTCTGGAATGGCATTCGGTTTTTATCATTCATCTTGTAGAAGGATTTTTCCCTTCAAGCAGATCGGTAGAAAAGGTTGAAACACTTGAAGAAGAAAGACGGTTAATGTATGTAGCATCAACAAGAGCAAAACAGAATTTATTTATAACATATCCGATGAATTTGTTCGACAGAGAAGCCGGAACTACATTATCAAAGCCGTCAAGATTTATTTCCGAGATTGATTCTGAATTGGCCGAGGGCTGGCTTCTTGAAGAAGAATATGAATGAAATTATTTAATTGGAAAACACAATTATTATAATATTTTTTATCCTTCCATTAATTTTTATAGTAATCAACATAATCTTTTTGATTACAATAAGAATAAAGCCGAATCAAAAATATTTACGAGACAGCTATTTAAGTTTCTCAATTGTAATAGCAGCCAAAAATGAAGAGACCAATCTTCCGGGATTAATAAATTCACTAAATAACCTGATTTATCCGAAAGAAAAATTCGAAATTATTCTTGTGGATGATAATTCTAATGATAATACATTTACGCTTGCAAACGAACTTAAAAAGGATATCGATAACTTTAATGCATATAAAATCTCCGATAAAAAGCTTCCGGGTAAAAAAGGCGCATTAACTTTCGGAATTGGAAGAGCAAATAATCCATATATTATGATAACAGATGCGGACTGCCGGCCAGGCCCAAATTGGCTGAATATTTACTCGGGATATTTTGAAAAAGGAGTTGATTTTCTTTTTGGCATTTCCCCTTTTATTCAGAATAATACCCTGATAAATAAAATTTCCTGCTTTGAAAATTTGAGAAATTCAATATTAACTTTTACTGCAGCAAAATTAGGCATCCCCTATTCAGCTTCCGCTAGAAATTTTGGTTTTAAAAAAACTTCATTTGAAAAATTAAACGGCTATGCCAATACTGCCGAAACGCTTAGCGGCGATGATGATCTACTTTTAAGAGAAGCTGTAAAAAATAGATTTAAAATCGGAATAATAATAAATAAAGACGCACTTGTGCTGTCATCTGCTAAAAATAATTTCAGAGAATATCTTATTCAAAAATCCCGGCATACAAAAACCTCGATACATTATCTCTTAAAACATAAAATACTTTTAGGCAGCTGGCATATTCTAAATTTATTTTTTCTATTTTCTATAGTTTTATATTTTGTTAATTCATTTTTTTTATGGCTGTTTGTTCTAAAAATACTGACGGATATTACGCTGGTTTTATTTACACAAAAAACATTCAATTATAAGTTTAATATATTTGAAATATTTTATCTTCAAGTTTTTTACGAAATATTTCTTATAATTAATTTTTACGGCGCATTGTTCAGAAAAGATAAGTGGTCATGAGCGAAAATATAATCCCCGTTTGGCTGGATAATTCACATCCGAATTTTTTACGATGGCAGAAGAGCCGTGAACTGATTCTTGAACGAGGTAATTTCGTTAAATCAGTAATCGAAAAACATATTGCTTGTTCAGGACTTCAGATACTTGATCTCGGCTCCGGTGAAGGAGGAACATCTGTCGTTCTATCTCAAAACAATTCGGTTATCTCGTTTGATTTAAGCTTATTAAGATTAAAACGACAAAGAGACAAAGGAAAATTTGAAAAAATAAACGGCAACGCTTTAAATATTCCTTTTAAACCAAATCAATTTGATTTAATAATTCTCCAGGATGTTATTGAGCATTTAACCGACATAAATTCATTTGTTAAAAATCTTGAAACTATTTTAAAGCCGAACGGGATAATTTACCTGAGTACGCCGAATAAACTTTCAATTTTTAATTTTATTGCTGACCCTCACTGGGGATTGCCTATCGTTTCTGCCTTAAGAAGAAATCATATTAAAAAATATTTTCTAAAAAACTTTAGAGGGAACGATGTTAATCGCAGTGATATTGCACAGCTGCTTTCACTAAAAGATATTAAAAAGTATTTTAGTACTGATTTTGAAATTCATCTCAATACAAAATATTCCGTAAAAAAATTATTTGAAGGCCACAAAGGAATTATCTGGAGCGACTTTCATTTTTTCCTCATTAGAATAAGTAAAATACTGCATCTGAATAAATTAATTTTGAAAATCGCTAATGACCGGGAAGGATTTGTAAATAAATATTTAAATCCTACTTTTTATTTCATTTTAAAAAGCTGAATAAATAAAATTATGATTTTAAATAATTATTCTTTTGATTTAAAAATCTAAAAACATATCTTTATAACCTAAGATTGGATTTAAGGTAGTATGGATTATAAAACTCTTGCAGAAAAAGCTATAGAAGCAAAAAAGATCGCCTATCCTCCTTATTCAAAATTTCACGTAGGGGCAGCTCTCTTAACCGAAGATGATAAAATTTATTTAGGCGGAAATATTGAAACACCGTCTTATAGTCTAACAATTTGTGCGGAAAGAACGGCAGTATTTAAAGCATTTTCAGAAGGAGAAAGAAAATTTAAAGCAATTGCAATTGCTAGCGATTCACCTGCTTACTGCCCCCCTTGCGGTTCCTGCAGACAGGTTCTGCTGGATCTCTGCGGTAATATTGATATAGTGATGATTAACCATAAAATGGAATTAAAAATATTAAAACTCAATGAATTACTGCCGCTCGCATTCGGGGATAAAGATTTAGTTTGATAATTAATATAAGAAAGAAATAAAAAGAAATATGCTTGATAGAGCTCCTCATTCCATGCCCAAAGAAACCGGCTGGATCGAAGTTATTGCCGGCTGCATGTTCAGCGGTAAAACCGAAGAACTAATAAGAAGATTAAGACGGGCAAAAATTGCAAAACAAAATGTTAAAATATTTAAACCGAGAATCGATAACAGGTATTCCCATTCGGATATAGTCTCACATAGTGAACAATCCTTGCCTTCAATTCTGATTGATGACATTAACGAAGTATTAAAGTATTCGGATGATGCCGAAGTAATAGGCATAGATGAAGCTCAATTTTTTTCAAGTGATATAGTAGAGATATGCAACAAATTAGCTAATGAAGGCAAACGTGTTATTATTGCAGGATTGGATCAGGATTACAGGGGAATTCCGTTCGAACCGATGCCCCAACTATTGGCTATTGCCGAGTACATTACCAAAACATTGGCGATTTGTGTTGTATGCGGTAATCCTGCCGATAAGACCCAAAGAAAAACAGAATCTTCCGAAAGAGTAATTGTAGGTGCTTCCGATATTTATGAAGCTCGCTGCCGGAAATGTCATTACATTCCAAAAGAAAAATAAAGGAGTACTATGAGCTTTACTGCAATTTATAGAGGAATAATAGGTATTATTTTATTAGTCGGTATTGCTTTCCTTTTTTCAAATAATAAAAAGAAAATAAACTGGCGGCTTGTTCTGGGAGGACTGGGTTTACAAATTGTTTTTGCGATTGTAATTTTAAAAGGCGATGTATTAAAAGAATATTTCTCACCATTCGGCTGGCCGAAAGATTTTTTTAACTGGGTAAGCTATTTCTTTGTTCTTATTTTAAATTTTACTTCAGAAGGAGCAAAATTTGTTTTTGGTAATTTGGCTTTAGGCACCGGTACACCCGGCAGCCTCGGTTCATTTTTTGCTTTTCAAGTGCTGCCGACAATTATCTTTTTCGCAAGTGTAATGTCAATTCTTTATTATCTAGGAATTATGCAGAAGGTAGTTCAGGGAATGGCTTGGGTAATGGCAAAAGTTATGGGAACAAGCGGTGCCGAATCGTTATCATGTACGGCTAATATTTTCGTAGGACAAACGGAAGCACCATTAATGATTAAGCCGTTTATTAAAGGAGCCACCAACAGCGAACTATTAACAATAATGATAGGCGGTATGGCTACTATTTCCGGAGGCGTTATGGCTGCATATATCCAGGTTTTAGGAAGTTCGTATGCACAGACTTTACACCTTCCACTAGTGCAGGCTCAACAATTATTCGCAACTCAATTACTTGGAGCTAGCGTTATGGCAGCACCTGCAGCATTAGTTATTTCTAAAATATTATTTCCGGAAGTCGGTGATCCCGAAACCAAAGGTACTGTAAAGGTTAAGGTAGAAAAAAATGCTTCGAACCTTGTTGAAGCGGCCGCAAACGGTGCAAGCGACGGTTTAACCCTTGCACTAAATGTAGGTGCAATGCTGATTGCATTTATTGCTTTAATTGCACTTGTAAATTATCTGCTTCAGGGATTGGGAAATATTACCGGATGGAATACTGCGCTTAAAGCTGCTTACGGACATCCTCTTAATTTTCAATTGATAATAGGATGGGTGCTTCAATATCTTGCATACGGCATCGGAGTTCCCTGGCATGAATCACTTAACTTCGGCAGTTTAATAGGAACCAAAGTAGTACTTAACGAATTTGTTGCGTACCTTGAATTAGGCAAAATGATTTCTGCGAAAACCATGACAGATCCCAAGGCAATATTTATGGCTACTTATGCTTTATGCGGATTCGCTAATTTTAGTTCTATTGCTATTCAAATAGGAGGAATCGGCCCTTTGGCCCCTCCACGAAAACCGGATTTGGCCAAATTAGGTTTTAAAGCAGTACTCGGTGGTTCCCTGGCTACTTTAATGACTGCAACATTGGCAGGAATTCTATTCTAGCAAAAAACATTTGAGAATTTTTATTTAATGATTGATTTAAACTTTAAATATAATGACCTGCTTCTCTTAATCTCTAAAGATAAACCTTTCGAGCCGGAATTGTCACTAATCCTCGGAAGCGGTTTAGGCGATTTTGCAAAAAGTGTTACCCTGCGTAAAACTATTTCTACCTCAGAACTACCGGGTTATCCTCCTTCAACAATACCGGGACACGAAGGTAAAATACATTTTGCAGAATTTGCAGGTAAAAAATTATTATTATTCCAGGGTAGAATTCATTTTTACGAAGGATATCCTATATCCGAATGCATACTTCCCGTATTCATTTCTTATAAGCTCGACTGCAAAAAAATGTTGCTTACAAATGCCGCCGGCGGTATAAATTCAAATTTTTCCCCTGGAGATTTAATGCTTGCCGTCTCTTTCAACGGAATAAATATAAAAAAAGAGTTGACCGAGCTTATCGGAATTTCTTCACTTAAAGGGATTTTAAATTTCTTCAACTTCCCCTCAAATTCATTCAATAATTTAATAAGATATGCGGCTTTAGAAGAAAAAATAATTTTAAAAGAAGGAGTTTACTGGTACACTAAAGGACCCAGCTATGAAACCCCGGCTGAAATAAAAATGATAAAAACATTCGGCGGCGATGCCGTAGGAATGTCAACTGTTCACGAAGCTGTTTTTTCTGCCTATCTCGGTATGGAAACCTCTTCAATTACCTGCATTACAAATTATGCGGCAGGAATTACAAATAAAAAGCTTAACCATACCGAGGTTACGGAAACCGCCAATATGGCAAAAGAAAAATTTGAAAGACTTGTTAAGAGAATTATCACAAATATTTAATTTCCATAATAAAGTCGGGTATTTTATGCATTTTAGTACCAATACGGCTCAATTCTTTTATGATCCAGGAATTCAATTTTTATTGACTTTCTTAGCCTTTAGCGGTAATTTTAATTTTTAATTTTTTCAAAATCCAAATAAAAGTAACACTTACATATGAAAGAACTAAGATTTAGAATTATTCTAATTGTTGGAGCGGTTGTTCTATCTGTATACCTTTTAATACCAACCTACACAAATTATAAAAACAACGAAATGATCGACCAAATATTGGCCAAAAGAAGAGTTATGCTGGAAAAATCTGTTCCGAAGCTGTCTTCGGATGAGATTGACCAGAGATTAAAGGTGGTTGAAGACAGCATTAAAGCTGCCGATCCTTCGATAACCAAAGATAAGCTTAAAAGCTTAAAGCTTGGTCTTGATCTTCAGGGAGGTATGCGTGTAGTTCTTGAAGTGAATACGGGAAAATTGTTAGAAAAATTGGCCAAAGAACCGGATAATACATTCAAGGAAATAATGGCTTCATCTGAAAAAGAAGCAGCTAAGTCAAATGTTTCGGTTGTTGATTTGGTTGCCCAAAAATTGAAGGCAAGAGGTATAAGATTAAGCAGGTATTTTGGTACTATTCGTGACGACGACAGCAAAATTATTTCTATGTTAAACAAAGATGCTGAAGATGCCGTATCCCGGGCTATGGAAATAATTCGGAATAGAGTCGATCAATACGGAGTATCCGAACCTACTATTCAGAGGGAAGGCAGCAGAAGAATAATTGTTGAATTACCGGGAGTAGCTAGAGAAGAAGAAGCTAAGCAGCTTTTACAAGGAACTGCATTATTGGAGTTTAAACTTCTAAAAGATCCTCAGTTTACTTACTCGGTAATGGAGAAAATTGATGATGTCCTGGCTGGAAAAGTAAGTGTTGACAGTACAGAAAATGATACAACAGCAGCCGGGAAGAGCAAATCCAAGGCTGCCGTAAATAAATCGAAGACTTCTAAAAATGTTGCTGCCGCCAGCGATACAAATAAAAATAAACAGATGACCCCGGAAGAATTTGCTAAGAAACATCCTTTCTTTTCAGTAGCCATTTTAGACCAAAGATCGGGAACTGCCGATGCTTATGTTAAGGCTAACGATAGAGATAAATTAAAATTATGGCTTTCCCGGCCGGATGTTCAAAAAGTAATTCCTGCAAACTGTCAATTTGTATTTTCCGCAAAACCTGCAGGCAAAGAAGGCGGGCAGGAATTCTATACACTTTACTGTGTAAATAAAACACCTGAGCTGACGGGCGGTGTTATTACTAATGCTACGGCTAATATAAATCCGGAAACCTCATCTCCAGTTGTAAATATGACGATGAACTCCCAAGGAGCCGCTGATTGGGCTAGAATAACAGGTGCAAATATTCATAAAAGGATAGCTATTATATTAGACGGGGTTGTTTATTCTGCTCCGGTGGTACAAAATAAAATTACCGGCGGAAGTTCCCAGATAACCGGAATGGCTAATATGGAGGAAGCACAACTATTATCCATCGTTTTAAAAGCCGGTGCTCTTCCTGCACCGGTAGATATAATTGAAGAAAGAACAGTTGGACCATCTCTCGGTCAGGATTCTGTTAACGATGGTTCTCTTTCTACAATTCTTGGTTTCCTCGTTGTAAGTCTTTTTATGATTTTTTATTATCAGAGAGCAGGTACAATAGCAGCCGCCTCTTTGGTCTTTACAATATTATTTATCTTAGGCTGTCTTGCAGGGTTTAATGCTACACTAACTTTGCCTGGTATAGCCGGTATTATATTAACAATAGGTATGGCCGTCGATGCAAATGTGCTTATATACGAAAGAATTAGAGAAGAGCTGGAAACCGGGAAAACAATTAAAGCATCGGTAGACAGCGGCTTCTCCAAAGCTTATTCAGCTATTATCGATTCAAACATAACAACTTTTATTACAGGTTTAATACTTTATCAGTTCGGAACGGGTCCTGTAAAAGGATTTGCACTCACATTAATGATCGGATTAGCTGCAAGCTTATTTAGTGCACTTGTTATCGCACGTGTTGTATTTGATTATATGGTTCAAAAAGGAATAAAAATCACTGTAGGTTAATTAACTCGCAATAAGGAGCAATTTTATAAATGCGTATATTCGAAAATATTCATATTGATTGGCTGGGCAAGAGAAAAATCTTTTATTTTGTATCTGCAGGTCTTTTCTTAATAGGATTACTAAACGTCATTTTCCGCGGTTTACATTTCGGAATAGATTTCAAAGGCGGAACTGAGATTGTACTCGAATTTCAAAAACCGGTTAATGTAAGTTCAATGAGAGGGTATTTAGCAAATATCGGTTTGGGTAATGTGGAAATAAAAACCTTCGGCGGTGAAACCGGCGTTCTTGTTAGAACGGAATTACAGGAATTACCAAGGGCAATATTTCCTAAAATAATTGACAGAATTAATTCTGTTATAAATAAAGAACATCCCGGATTATCTTACACGATACCCGATACTTCGGCTGCATCGGTTACATATGCTTTTGCCAATCCCGATACCGCAAGTATGATGGTCTCACAGCTATTCAAAGCGGGTTATCAAACCGGCAAAGTTTCCGAAGAACCGACAAATAAAATGATGGTAGTAAGAGTAGGCATTGCCGATTGGGTAAAACAGACGTTAAAAGAAAGAGTGACCGGCAATCCGTTTCAAGTTGTTAAAGAAGATCACGTGGGACCGAAAGTTGGAAACGAGCTTAAAACTAACGCCATCATAGCTATATTTCTTTCTCTTATCGGTATTTTAATTTATCTGGCATTCAGATTTAAATTTATATTTGCATTAGGTGCGGTCGTTGCATTATTTCACGATGTTTTAATCACAATCGGACTTTATGCCGCATTGTACGGCGTAATTCCCGGATTAAATCTCGAAATTGATTTGACCGTAGTTGCTGCTTTTCTAACACTGATCGGTTATTCGGTTAACGATACGGTAATTGTTTTCGATAGAGTAAGGGAAAACCTGAAGATTCACAAAACCATGCCGCTTGAAGAGTTGATTAATCAAAGCGTAAATAGAACAATGAGCAGAACAATTCTTACTGCGGGCACGGTACTTCTGGCCGTATTGGTACTTCTCATTTTCGGCGGTGAAGTGCTGAGAGCATTTTCATTTACTCTTTTCTTCGGAACAATAACCGGTACATATTCATCAATATTTATAGCTAGCGCCCTTGTTCTTGAATATGCAAACCGATTCCAGAAGAAAGTACAGTTCTAATTATTATAAAATTTTATTTGTAAAGCCGGCTTTGCGCCGGCATTTATATTCCTGCCTAAGTTCAAAATTTTCTTTCTTAACCATTTATTCACATTAAATTCATCATTTGATAACATTGGATTTATAGTTTTGTTGTATGAATATTTTTCTAACAATGATTAGGGATAAATGAGAATAGCACATCTTTCAGATCTACACTTTACTACATTCTTTAAAAGGAACGATCTTGCCGGTATCAATTATTTATTAGAGTATGCATTAGATCAAGGAGCCCACCACATTGTAATTACCGGAGATTTAACCGATAATGCAGCCGAATCCGATTTTCTTATATTAAGACAGCTTTTTAAAAAACTAGATATATTAAATTCACAAAAGCTTTCTCTTGTAATCGGCAATCATGATATTTTCGGAGGAGTACAAACTGCGGAGGATATTTTTTCTTTCCCGGATAAATGCGGTAAAGTTAATTTCAATAATCAAAAAAGAAAGTTTTACAGCTACTTTAAAGAAACATTTAATGATTGTATTTACATCTCAAATCCAGGCATCTTTCCTTATGCTAAAATATTAAACGGAATTTTGTTCGTGGGAATTAATTCCATAGCCGAATATTCTACTTCAAAAAACATTTTTGCTTCCAACGGAAGCGTAAGTATCGATCAATTTTATGAGACAGCAAAGATACTTGAACAATTTAAATATAAGGCGGCAAATAAAATTATTTTGATTCACCATCATTTCAATAAAGTTAAAGTTAAGGGTAAAAATTCTTTCGGAAATTTTTGGCAGAATATTGAAAAGCAGACAATGAAATTAAGAAAAAAGAAAAGGCTGTTTAATCTTTTTAACAGATACGATATAGATCTTGTTTTACACGGACACTATCATGAATTGAGTGAATATAAACGAGAAGGAATTAGATTCTTAAATGCCGGGGGAAGTTTAAAAAATAATTCCAAAAATTTAATCGGACTAAATTTTATTGATATTTCTCAATCGGGTAAAATTATTACCAACACGGTTGAGTTAAAATACGATCATAATAATTTTAAAACAGATAGTGATAACTATAAATTTTCAGAATCAGAAAGATTAATCGTTCTCTAAATTGGAGAATTAATAAAAATATTCCCCTTGTGGATCTCTGTGTGTATTCTGCGTAAGAAAGAGACTTCTAAATATATTTTATAAAAAATAGAATTTATTTTCAAATTAATATTTTATTATTTTTGAATTGTAAAAGTTTTTTTTATTAACAAAACTTCATTCACAACAAAGCACGCAGGAGCTAGTATGGGTAAAGGTGATAGAAAAAGTAAGAAAGGAAAAATTTGGAGGGGTACACATGGAAAGACCCGCCGTCGACCCAGGAAAAAAACAAGACCAGTAGAAAAACCAAAAGAAAAATCCTAAATTTTAAGCAATATATCTTCCACAAGATGTATTTATTCCAGCCTGTGCAGCGCCAGAAATGTTAAATCATCGTGCTGGGGCTCTTCTTTGGCAAACAATTTTAAATCTTCCAAGTAAGCTCTGATTAATTTTTGAGGAGAGGAATAAAAATTTAAAGCAGCAATTTGATTCACTCTCTCTGTACCGTACTCGCCTTCCCCGTCCGAAGCTTCCGATAATCCGTCTGTATAAATAAATAAGCTCTCGCCTGGAGCAATTGTAAATTTTTCTACATTATATTCGGAAGAACAAAAAACCCCGAGAGGAAGTCCTGTAGAATTGATATTAACAACGCCTTCTTTTTTTATTATTAGAGGGAGACAATGCCCCGCATTAGCTAATTCAACCATTCCCCCTTTTTTTAATCTGCCGCAGACCATTGTTACAAAATGAGTATAAGGTGAACTCTCGCAGAAGAGTCTGTTCGCTCTCAACATCATTTCATTTAACGGAAGGTCAAGTTCAATCAAGCTGTGAAACATTGCATGCACATGAGTCATTAGCAATGAGGCTGCAATTCCTTTTCCGGTTATATCTCCGACAATAAAAACCAATTCTTCTTCATTTTTATCTTTGAAAACAAGGTCGCAATAATCTCCGCTTACCACTCCGGCCGGTGAATAATAATAACTGACCTCAAATCCTTTCATGTTAATATTATTTTTAGGAAGCATCGAGCGTTGAATTTGAGCAGCCAATTCCAGGTCTTTTTCCAGAGATTTCTGTTGCGATTTATTTAGATGCTCCAAACAAAAAGTAACAAGAGGATCGACCGTTAACCTATCACGCTCAATCGGTTCATGACATGTTTCGCAAATTCCGTAAGTTCCGGTTGCCATGCGATCTAATGCATCGTCAACTTCTTTTAAAAGGCTGACAAGATGTAAATTATTTTGGGATGAATTTATCGAATCTTCAAGTTTCTTTCGTCTTTCTCTTAATTGAACTTGTATTTCGTCAAATGATTCTTCAGCCATTATTGCACCCTTTATTTTTAAATGGTTTGAATCAGACCTTCGAGGTTAAAAAAGAGCAAATAGTAACTTCGAAGGTTGAATTTTAGAAGTAAATAGAAAATTAAATTATAAAATAAATATTCTGCAAGAAATTTAACTCGAAATAGTAATTAATGTAAAAAATCATCAACTGCTTTAATGAACATGTCCGGCTGATCTACGAAAGTCATATGCCCGCTTTTGGGGAAAATAACCAGTTTGGATCCTTTAATTTTTTCATGCATTTCCTCTGATAGTGAAGGAGCACATTCATCATGATCGCCGCAAGTTATTAAAGTCGGCACTTTAATTTTATGAAGCTCATTTACAAACTCAACCGACTTAAGATTGCCGTCAATAATAAATTCACCGTGCGAGCCCCACATTTCACGGTAAAGATACCAAGACATATTTCCGTTTGCAACAGGGTCGTAATTCGGATCCGGCCTGTTCTGATCATATCTGTCCAAAATAAATAAAAAAGAATCCCTCTAGTAAAGTTGGTAAATTTGTTTTGACCAAAAATAAACCACCAAACTTTACGGAGGGATCAATGGTAAAAGTAACACTTTTCAGTCAGATAT